>Ga0126342_10001714_pt1 | contig 31921 bp, 31 predicted proteins | sample Cyp1metagenome_FD_92528 | JGI IMG/M metagenome (GOLD analysis project Ga0126342, IMG submission 92528) | Coral microbial communities from Lord Howe Island, Old Settlement Bay, Australia - Cyphastrea 1 metagenome | ecosystem: Host-associated > Invertebrates > Cnidaria > Coral ...
ACAGAGAATGCATGGCTTGTTTGGAAAATCTTGCGCTTAGAGTCTGAGAGCACCAGGAAGGCCATTCAACATATTCAAGCTGTGAGTGTCGTGGCTAAACCTCGTTGACTAATTGGCCAGAATGCTTCAAATCTATTTAAATCTGTAGTATTTAAACTCAAGGGAAAAGGAGAGGAGTTAAAAAGGGAAAAGGAGAGGAGTTAAAAAGGGAAAAGGAGAGGAATTAAAAAGGGAAAAGGAGAGGAGTTAAAAAGGGAAAAGGAGAGGAGTTAAAAAGGAAAAAGGAGAGGAGTTAAAAAGGGAAAAGGAGAGGAAAAAGGAAAAAAAAACAAATCACCTAGTAAGGTTAGTGGTTAGGGTTAGTACACCTAGTAATGGTTAGTGGTTAGGGTTAGTACACCTAGTAATGGTTAACAATTTTTTATTTAAGGGTTTGATTCCCCATGGGGTTAGAAAAGCATGCGTGTAATGGTCATGAATTTGCAGTATAAGGGTTAGAAAGGCAACTGAATATAAGGGTTAGGCGTGGTCGTGTTTGGGACTGTGAGTACTGGTAGTGCCAGAGGTGATGCTGAATCTGTATCCCGTATCCCCACACCTCCAAAGCCAAACCACCAGGAATAGCAACCACCAGATAGAAAAGGAACATCCTATTCAAACAGTAGATTATGTTTCAGAAGAGATTATAGTAGATTTTCTTCAATATGTCTATAGATATTATAGATATATTAGATATTTTAGATAGATCTAACTGTCTAACTATGAATATGTTTCATATATAGAGGATAAATTATAGTAGACATGATGCACTGATTACTTTTCTATCTTGTTGGTTGCTACTGTCGGCCGGGTCGCCCAGGGACTTCGCCGGCGCGCCTGCGCCGGCACACCCGGCGCCTGTCGCCGCGGCACCGGCGGTACCGGCGAAGGATGCGGGCGTGATGGAAGTGGTAAACACAGGTACAGCTGGCGGGGGAGATTCGTATTTCCTGTTTCACCATATAGAAATAGGATGAAATAGGGGTTTCACATGGTTTCACCATCCAAAAATAGGCATTGAACGGTGCATCAACAATAGGGATTTAATCAATGGATCATGATGATAATATGATAATTGATATTTCGGTGTGTCTGAAAATGAGGTATCCCCATGGCAATGGCATCAAATGGCTTGCTGGGACAATGACGATCCACTGGGCATAGAAAGAGGTGCCCTATTTTCAGACAAACCCAGGTGAGTGACGTGATTTCCCAGCGATGATTTCCCAGCCATGTTTGACTACCCCAGGGATCCCCAGGGTACATCCTGTCAGTCCTGTAGATGCAATTCGTGTAAACGATCCTTTTTCAGATCGGTTCTTTCTCTCAACGACCCTCCAGTAAACAAAGATAGCAACAGAGAATCCTCATTGTCAATACTTGTAACTATCTGTCTATGTTGATATCCCACTATATAATCTGATTGGTATTGGGTTAGGGTGTGAATTGCGACAACCCACTTGCCAACCAGTTTGTTCTATATCTATAGCTCATTCGTCAGAAACTGGGTTTTGCTAAGGCGACTAGAGACTAGAGGATTCCCTACAGATACAAAGGTAGGACATTCCAGTCAATTTCATCTGCTTTTGAAGCTGCTAAAGTTCCATATTTGGAGTGTTAATGATGAAATCTTCCACTCCAGCGGACCCCGGCACTTCCAGGCTCAACATCGTGCAAGATCTTCACCTGGTGGGAGTATGAGGCGTGGCCATGTCCCAAGTGCTGCAGGGCTGCAGGATTCCTTTTCAATCAGTACTTGGATGCTTCCATATGCCACCCAAACAAACCCCTGAAGCGCACAAATGCTTGGTATATAACAAATATAACAACATATAACAACCTATATAGAATGTTTTTTTTTGTTTAAATGTTAATTTTACTGCTTGCTATATAACATCCACGTAACTCAAGGATTCATCCGCGTCACCATGGCAGGGATTGGGCCCCCTCTACCTGCGCATCAACGTGGAATCCTGGCGGCGGCGTGCGCCTCAATGCTCCGAACCGGTGCTGTTGACGGCTGCCAATGAAACCTGGCTGCACGCCCAGCTATGGCGGCTATGGTTATTCTATGTTATTCTATGGTTATTCTATACTTATGGCATCTTGTCACTGGAAAGATTCAGCATGGAAAACCTATATATTTTACTATTTGGTTTCGCACGTGATTGGGAAATGTGGCAACGTTTTCGTCCCCAACTGCACTTTGAGAGAGCACTGTTTGGACCTGCCCAGCTATTCACTAACCAAGGTACGGGAGCACGTGCCTTGGATTTGATGTTCTGAGCCGTTGATCTAGCAACAATTTGAAGGCACCCATGCCCATTGTATTGGTCCCAGTGGTCCCATGTCACCACTGCGGCCCTAACTTCCAAGGTGCCAGACGTGCCGGAGGAATTTTTCCGACTTCCCTATCCGGAGGTGGGATCCCCGAACCCAGTCCCAGCCGTCCCAGCCACAGTTCTGGCACCCAGGGAGTCTGTCGGATGCCAGGCGCGGGCTGATTCCATCCGATGGGGTGCCATCTATCACAATGGCGGTGTCTTCTTGGAGCCGGATGTGCTGATGGCAGGGGATATCTCCACCATTCTTGAGAAATTGGTGCCTTGATTCAAGACTTGGGGGACTTGGGGTGTCAGGTAAGTTATCCAACACCTACCTTGCGGCTATGCTAGACTGTCCTGTCACATAGAGTTCCTGACTCCAAGATACTCCAAGGCACAGCGGAAATACTAGTCAGAAAAAAACAAACAAACACACTTCAGTGCCTTTGAACACCTTCGAACATATCTTTTAATACCTTGCCTCCTCTCAGGACTCATATGACCTGATTTCCTCGCAAGAAGATCCGGCCGAAGAACAATGCACTGATCAATTCAATCCAGCCATCATTGCTGGCCCGAAGGGCAGCCCGTACTTGAAGGCTGGCGAGTTGTTGATCGGTTGTACTGTACAGTAGCCGTTCAATCCTGTTGGTCATTGATGCCAGGCAGTGTGGGAAGCTCACAGGACCAAAATGGTGAAACACTGCCCTTTGAAAGATAAAGAGAAGGAGATCATTTGCTGCTTCGATGAAGTGAAGGTGGCTGGGCGTAAATTCTTGGAAAGTTCAGGTGCAATGCCCTGTCTCGGGCAGCTTTGGAGTGTTTCATGCAAAGGCAAACTGTGCCCAACAAACTTCGGCTTTTCTGTCAGGGGTGCCTTTGACCTTCATCCACAATAATGCAGTACAGCCAATAATAAACCATCCCCAAGTCATTACCTTTGGTATGGGTGCTACAACACCATCCCCAAATGGTAGGTTTGTGGCAGCCCACATTAATTAGTCGCTGAGCTGAGGAGAACTGCCATGTGCCTTGGCTGTCCATGAACAGAGGCATCGCTCACCCCGTCCTGCGCGAGTGGAAGAAAAACGGCAAACTCAACAGCTATTGTTTCTACAGGCCAGGTCCCATATGGCCAAGTTCCAGTGGGCAAGTGGCAAGTGGGATCATGAATGGTGTTGCAACCAGATTTCACCGGTATTTTGGATGTACTTGTCAACCATTCGACCAGTTGGATACCAGTTTATGGATATATTCAGCAATGGCTTAACTAGTTTTGGTGGTGCATTTAGCATTACTAGCATCATTTAGCCACATGCCGCAGGGGCGATGCTTTCCAGCCGAACCAGCTGGGAGAGGCGCTGAAGTTGTGGGATGGGCAATGGATCGATACCACATACAAAGTAAATACAATGTGTGTGTGTCCTGATTTGCCCACTATATTGCACTATATTGCACTATATTGCACTCCAATTCTAACTTGGACAAGTCCCACGCACATTTAGACTCTAGACTTCAGTTGGTTAAACATGTGGGCGTTTGAACTCCAGCTACATATCCAGCTGTAATTCCCTTGTGGCAGGAGTCTTGAGGGAAGTTGAATCGTTGAAATTCCACGGCTAAAAGGCTACCAGCTTCACATAGCTACACTATGGATGGCGGTGGACCACTGACCAGCCCTGACCAGCCCTGGTTGCAAGGTGGTGCGTCAGCGCTGGGAGCTGGACCGTGCTCGGAAGTTCTGGGAGAAGCGAAATGTGGAGAGGCCTTTAGTGCCGACCCCCCGATGTTGGTGGATGGTTTTGCCTTTCGTTGTGCCACGAATGTGTCGTTTTTTTTTTCTCTCTAACCGGTGATTTAGCAGGATGACAAACCTTGATTGTGGAGTGGCACTGGCCAACTGTGAGCTCTTAGAACTTCTTAGAACCAATAATTTTCAAGGGCCACGGTACTCTTTTTCAGCATCCCCACAAGATGGGCTTGGAAAACGATGGGATTTCAAAGCGAAAAAGGCCCTTGGAGAGGATCCTGTACCACTTCCAGCAGCATGGCATGCAGCTGCAGGTGCGGACCCCTTTTTCTTTGAAAGTCCGGGGGACAAAATAGCCGAAAACAAGGCTGAGTTTAGGGTAAACAATTGTCCATCATTTTTTTTAGATTCCAAGTTTTGATATCATGTGGCTTTGACATTGCCTGATTGACATGTATTTCTCCTTGGTTTGGTCAACTTTTATGTTCTCAGATTTTTGGAAGTTGAGCAAAGTTCGGCAGCTCCGGAGGAGTTGGATTGTGCGAAGCTCTTCAATACTTCAACTGCTATTGGAGCTCTTTATGCTGGAGCATTTGCGGCTGAAGCCAGCAAACCTTTGACAAGATCTGACCCCTGGTAGCACACACATTCAGTCATGATTCTTGAAAGAGTTTATGAGGCAAATCGTACCTAGAAGCCTTCTGTCGGCCCTTGCAGCATATCCACCCGGGAAGTCAAAGTTGGTGTATGCGGCTTGCATCAAAGGACTCAAAAGAGACGGCAAAATTCTACCGCGACAATCCTTTCATGATGCTTTGCCAAAATTTTGGTGTGTGGCAGCAGGCGGCTGTTGACTTCAAATTGATTGACAGAAGTGGTGGCATGTGTGGCACGGATAGGTAAGTCATTGGAAGCAAGTTGTGTGCAGTGGGTTGCACTGAGCATCCTGTGCCAAGGAAGAGTGTGAACCACGAATTTCAGGACGGGTGGGCTCTTGTATATATGTCTTCAAATTTAGGAACCCACATGTCATCAATGTCATATTTTGATTCATTCTTGAGATAAGAGGTGATGTATGATATGGGAAGATCAGCGGATTCGAATTTAGGTGGAGACACTTACACAATATGAATATGTCACAAAACACCCCTGGGTCATGCCATATGCTTCCTTATGACTGAAAGCTGCCAGGGTGGCTTGCCTTGCAAGCAAACTGGACCACCAGCCCTACCGACACTGCCTCCGGACTTTGGAGGACGGGTCACTGTGGCATCAACAGATCCATGGCCAAAATGTCTGGGAAATTCTCGGAACAAAACACGACGTGTTCAAGTATCTTAAAGTCGCTTCCTGGATGTTCATCTGGATGCTTGGGTTTTTTGAATGTTTTTGACATGTTTGATCCATGTTTCAAAAAACTCAGTGATTTACCAGCCCAGTTGCTAGCACGGCCAAAACCAAAACCCTGCAGCAGGTAAGAAGGCCTGTCGGATTTTCACCCTCTGGGAGTACCCAGAAGGAGGACCGGACGGGCGCAGGGATGGTGACAAAAACATACAAAAAAATCATGGGCTGCTATAAACCACAATCAGAATAACTTCATAATCTACATAACCAACTGGGGTTTACCATAGCTTACCATTGGGCTTGCCACCTTACCCAGTTTCGACTTCACGCTCAGTGGTGAACCCACCTGGCCGACTGGTCAGGAGTGCCTGTCTTCAAGTTGCTGAATATTGAGTCGTGGCGGCGGCACACCCATGGACTTTGTCAGGAGCCCATCTTGATCAATGACAAGAGCCCAGGATGCAACCCAGGAGGTCTCCTGACGTTTCAAGATTTTCTAACTGCTGCTGTGTAGGTGTGGATGTAGATGTAGATGCAGACTTAGATGATGATGGTGGTGGTGATGATGAAACATTTTGCCACACTTGTGTGACGCCCTCAGGAATGTAAAGGAATGGATTCCAGACATGCCGGACGAGTACTTTAGGCCTCGGCCTGGCCCTATCACTTTGTTAGATCCTATTGACCCTTTTACCACCTACATTCAGTTTGCATGTAGTCTAGTTACTAGTTGAGTCGGAAAATGTGGAATCCCCAGATTTGACGGCTGGTAAATGTTCATCATGTTCATGATTCATAACCTATCTGTTTTTCCAACACTGCCATAATTTGGGTGTCCATTCTGATGGACAGCGGAGGATGCCATCGCCAGCTCCCAAGTCGGACTTGATTCGCTATGCCTTGCTGTACCACCATGGTGGCCTCTACATGGATGCCGACTTCGTTGCAGTGAAGGTGCCGGGAATGTTGGGGGTGATCCTCCATACTGGGTATGTTGGTAAGTTTGTGCGGGAGAACATTTCTGAAGAGTTCAACCATGTTCAACAGAACGCAGTTGAGTTTGTTCAACTTTGACATGGTTGGCAGGAATTTGGGGTTTTCATATGTTTTCATATGTTTTCATAGGGTTTTCAAGGTTTGAACTGTATCCATACTGTATTCCTTTGTTGCAGCGTTGGGAAGCACCGAGCACCATGGCGGAAGTCCAACAAGTCCAGTTTTTTTGGAGGACATGGATCCCATCGTGGCGTTGCTGGAGACCCATGATTTCATCTCCTACCAAGAGAAGGGACGCTCGGCCGATCTGGAGATGGGAGATGGAGATGGATTTTTCCTTAAGATATATGATATATAATGATATATAATGATATATAATGATATATATATATATATATATATGCATGGAGCTTTTGCAATCAAATCATCAACACTTCATTAATCACTATATTAATAAGATTAATTCAACATTACTAAATACATGAAACATTCGCAAGATGTCCCAGATCTTCCATTCGCATCTCTTTGCCACGGCACCAGTTTGATGGCCGGGGAGCGCTCACGCAGGAGAAGCGGGTCAAGCATGCTCTGCAGCCTTCAGCTCCAATCTCATCGGTGGGAGGACATTGTTGGGACCAAAGGGTGGGTTTCCATAAATGGGGGGGTACCTAAAAATGGATGGATATGGATGGTTTATAAATGTTTATAATTCAAAATCCGATTAATTAAAATGGATGATTTTTAGAACCGCGCGCCAAAGGGGCCAATTTTGAGTGTATGAAGATCGAGCATATCGAGCCAGGCAGTCCCCCAGCTGCCCCAGCTGTTTTGGGCCAGGAAGGGGAGCCTGGTGCACAAATACATCTGGGAGCAGCAGAAGGAGAAGATGCAAGTCCGCTGTGTCAAAGGTGTGACGAATCAGGCTCGAAAGGGAAGAGGGCCTTTTTTGTGGGCAGAGCAAGATCATCCAAGATCCATCAATTGTGATGTGAAATGGGATACCCTCTGGTAAATTAACATAGCTATTGGAAATTGCCATTTATAGTGGATTTACCCATTAAAAATAGTGATTTTTCATAGCTATGTTAGTTTACCAGAGGGTAACACTGATTTAGAAAACTACAGGGCCAGTGCAACCGACCTTTGTGGAGAGAAGCAAAGGTAGAAGGTGAGAAGGTACAGTTCAAACACTCCCTGCACTCGCCTGTTTGTTCACTATAATTACTGAACTCAAGCGGAATTTGGTTTCACTCGTTGCAACCATTGTTGCCGTTTATTTTTGAACTTTCAGCACTTCCGTCGAGAGGCCTCATGTTTTTACCTCCCAGGCTTGCTGTTATGACTCGAAAAAGGTGTGCAACGTCCCGTGGGCATCGTTGGGGGAAGGTGTTGCCTGGCAGCAAGTGGTTCTGTGTTAAAGGCAATGTCGTTCGTCCTTTGTTGGGGACTGCATGTGAAGTAATTCATATGGTAGAATTATGTAAAATGAGGTAAACCATCCCCAATATTACAATAAAGATCCATAAAGGGGTGGCACAGAGCCATAGAAGTTTTCCATATTGGAAAGTCCCTTCCTTGAGGTTTCACATCCGGCCTACAATGATTTGCTGAGAACAGGCTGGACGTCGGTCGGTCGAACAAGAGTGGGTTTATGATCGTTTAAGAGTGGTTTTATGGTTTGCTGTGGAAAAACCGGATGATGACCACAGCAAAGATGACCTTGAAGATATGTGGAATTTCCAGGCGACATTTTCGAGACCTTCTGCTTTGCGGATGAGTGGACCTTTGTTCCGGACCATTTTGCGTATTCGGTGGAGCATATCCCATCCAAAGATGAGGCATTGAAATACATGACGGAAGCTCGGCATTGAGGTGATTCCGATTCCAACATCCAAACTTCAAATGGTGCAACAACATTAGTCAGTGGGCCAGCTGATGCTGGCATTGCCAAGGAAAGAGGCATCCAGAAGCCGCTAGACAGGACTGACATTTCATGACATTTCCACTGTATATCACTGGATTCACCGAAGCCATTCGAAACATTTCTGCCTCGATTCCGACATATTTTTCTGTAGCCATTTTAGAATCTACTTATACTAGATCTTATACTATCTTATACTGTAAAAGAATCATAAAACATTCATAAAACATGTGGGGCGCAGGATTGTGTACCACTTGTTCAACGCCATCACTCCGCTGAAAACCTGGAAATGCATGGCCTTACTGGATCCCCGACGACTCATGGGATATTTGTACACCGCCACCTGGATGGATGGGATGGGTTTTTGCGTCAGAATTCAGGAAAAAACAGGCTGGCTCTCAAAGGACAGTGCTATATCATACTATATCATAAACTAATAATATATATATATATATATACATATATATACATATATATTTGTATATTATATTATTATCTATAATTCACTATTATTCTATATATTTCTAGATGCTATAGATATATTCTGATGTAACTATTGCCTATCAACATGATTCATGTTACTCCAATCACTTGCTGTGATTGAGATGGATTTGTCAATTTCAATCACTTTCGTGGATTTGCCTTCGATTGCCAGGTGATTCCGTTCAGATCCACACATGTAGTAGGGTGGGGAGTAGGATGAGACAAACATTGACGACAAAATTGGTGAACCATATTGTGCGTGAATTCATCAAAAAAGGGAAATGAGAAATTAAGATCCACCATTCGATCATTTTTTGTGCATTGCGGTGGTTCACGTCAATGGTCCGGGTCCCTGCATCATTTCCGAAGATGTCGACATGGGCGTATCTGATAATCACGGGCATAGCCCCTAAAATGGCAAAGCAAAAATGCGGAAGATGATGTGGTCTATTCCGGTAGTCAAACGTGGCAATGGAACAATCCTCATTTACAGTTGATTTTCCCATTACCCTCTGGTAAACTAACATAACTATGGAAAATCACCATTTTTAATGGGTAAATCCACTATAAATGGCCATTTTCAATAGCTTTTTGTATGTTTACCAGAGGGTACCTCCATTTTGATCAGGGAAAAATTACGGCCACGTGTAACCAAGAACCACAGGCCTCGCTCCAAGGAAAGCTTCAAGTCGGAGAACGGCCGTCGACCTGTTGCAAAAAGTGAGGAGTCCACAGCTTGGCTCAAGGTGCCCATGGCTGCGGAAGCTGGTTGGAGGGATGTTTTTTGATGTTTTTTGTGTGCATTGCTGGAACGTATTGGAATATGTTTCACTTACTGTAATAAGGAGGAATCTAAACTTTTTATGACTAACAATATTCTGGAACATGCACGCACAGCCATGGGCCATAGGCATACTTTTTGGTGTGGAGAATGACTTGCTCAAGCAAAGTCTTCGAGGAGAGACTCTCAACAACAACATCCTCCTCGCTATGCCCAAATTCCCAAACCAACTGGACGGTTTAGATTTTTTGCAGTGGGTATAGTCAAGAATGTTCATGGTCTTGGACCCGAGTCCCGGCTTTAGATTTGTCAGGGGCTAATGAATCAAGTGACAGCACTCAGTAAGCGCGCAACTCTCAGTGTGGATATGATTTATGCCTGATTTCATGATATTTCATGGGCTTGCTAGGGCATGGATCAAACCCTACTAGCAGGGTCATTGCTCCTGGGGACGAACTTACCAGGCCCATCCTGAGTTTACCAAGTACCAGCAGGCAGGATTTGTGGCTCCCCATTGGCCTTGGACGAGTCAACATGGCGAGGTGGTTCCCAAACGTTCCCAACGTGACTGAAGCAAAACCTTGGTTTCACTGGGTTGATGGCTAGCTGGGCTAGCTCTTGAGCTTTTTTTGGTAAGGCAAGGTTGAAAACATAAAGACCCGAACACGTCGAAACTGTGTTTTTCCTCACTCCAAACTCGAGCCAATTCGTGGATGGTGACAACATCCAACAGGTCTACAATGGATGGCAACCCTGCCCGGGTCCTGTGGGAACCACACCTGAGCCCACTGCTGAGATTCAGGAGGACGGATCGCTGCTTGGTGCAACATGTTGCAAAAATATACCCTCCGAACACGCTTTTTCTTTCCGTTACTTCTGTAAGCTTAGTAGTTGTACTATGTTGTACTCTGACTATATACAACCAACAACTGAATAGGAGGCCGACGGTGGCTGCAAAATCTTCACACTTTGGGAGTACAAAGCGGGACCACCTTTGTCTGTGGCGATCAACGTTGAAGGCCAGTCTCGGGTTTGAGGGCACCATATCATATCACAGCAAATCAGTCAAGGCATGGTAACATCAGACATCTATCATCTCATGCTACCATGCGCTATGGCATTATGGATCCAGTATGGTGATTCTCTGGTCGCACATTGTGGCATTCTGAAAGCTCCCAGCATTTGGCACCATCGATTCGCCGTCGCTGTTGCAGCTTCCAAACGCCGCCGCGATGCCATGGCGGTCCTTGCGCTGCATCCCCGGCCGGTCGTCGCCCCACCGGGCCCACCGGGCCCGCTGGGCCCGCTGGCCGCGCCCCTGGGGCGACAACGCGACGGGGCCAAAGGCCAGAGTTGGGCAGAAAGTGAGGACAAAGATAGCGGCCTCACAAGGTGACGTGACCTTAATTTATAGGGGATATATAGGGGGAATCTTTGCAAAAACAAACAAAGACCCAAAAAATTGGAGTTCGGATGGATAAAATGATGATGATCCATTGGAAGGTTGTGTAGGTCATTTTCAGAGCCAAATGGAGTGGGAACTTACAGCCACCAAATGATCACGTGGCAAACTCTCGGCCTCTGGATGTTAAAAGACGGCAAGGGTCGATCCCATGTCGATCCCTTACGGCAAAGGCTACGTCGTTACACACGAGCGCACATACCGCAAAAGATCATGTAAAAATGCACGCACGGAGACACGTATATCATCACATTGCAGCCATTCATTACATACATCTACTGTACCTTTGGGATCCTTTGGGTTTGTCTGACAGTAGTGTACCCCTAAACCCAATGGTTAATTATCATTTTCCCGATTCAATGGCTATAATATCTATAATTATCTATAATTATCTATAATTAATATTAATTAATTGGAGGTATGCCCCATTTCTAGACACCCACTTTCTGCAGGCGCCTTCAGCCCCGTGGCATTCGGCTGCTTGGCTGCCGTCGCCTTCGGATCCTGCCAGGATACGAAGGGGAGGCGACGATGGCGCGCTGAAGCGACAGGTGGGGGCTGAATTCTTCGGGGTCATGGGAGATTTAAACATCAACGCACGGGATTTAATGCAGTTTGGAGGTGATTAGTGGATGATTCATGGATTTCTGGATCCAAAAAAAATAGTCTAACCCCTGTTCATATTATTCAGCCCCAGAAACCGGTGTTTTTTTTGGGGATAAAACCATTTCTTTGGCACCATAGAACGGGGATGTTTAATTTTGATATTAGGGGAATCGGATTGTAACGGATTATACCCCCCAATAGCCAATTAAATAAGGAACCTGATGATTAATCAATGCTTTTTTTTGGGGGGAAGGCACCATATTTTTCAGACAAACCCAGGTGAGCAATGGGCGGAGGGGTTCGTAGATGCTGATACGGTTGGATTGGACATGTCACCTCCATTCAGGGCCCCCGTGGGCAGCCACATTTTAAGTTTGCCTACTGTGTCTCCTGTCCACCTGTCATCAGAGTGATTCCTGGAATTTCCTTGATATATTGATATATCGATATACCCTCAATATTCCCGGATGCATCCTGAACCTCCTATGGTATGCCCAAAGAGAATGGGGGGGCTGAAGCCACTACAAAAAAAAAATCGAGCAAATCCGAACGATTTTTGAAATAACATGGGACCAGACAACATTTTATTTTGGGGTGCATTTTTTTTGAGGGACCTAACCCATACACTTATTTGTTATTTTTTACATTTTGTTCTTGGGCCCCTGCATTTTATTATGTTTTTTTAGGGGCCGCACCTTACCCTGTGGCACCACACGGGTTTCATCCTGGACTTTCTGCATTTGCTATGCTTTTTGCATAGCTAAGAACATATCGAAAACCGTCCCTTCTGAGGCAAAGCCAGGAGCGCTCCAGGCTTCTTGCAGAAGCTGCGGTCGAAGTTGCCGAAGCCTCCCAGCAAGGAGGAGGGATAGGCTGCCATGTCAGGCAGTGATACATGTCTTGACTCGGGTTCATGGACATCACATGATATTTTTTTACTGTATATTTCCTCAACTTTATCTTCCACGGAACAAGTGGTTTTGAGACCTGAAGACTTCTCCTTCCCCGGTCCTTGCAGGAGATGAAGAAGTATGGCACAGCCATGGCCTTCAGCTACTCCTTCTTGGGCACCTTGAACATGTGCGTGATGGTGGCTATCAGCTGGCCTCTCTTCATCATGCGCACCGGTGGGAGCCCTATCCTATTTTCACCTCTGAAGTTGAATCCCAAGTACGCCTTGTACGTGACAGGCTGGAGATTTGCCTTTTTTCCATGGGGCTGCATGGGGCAATCGGATCCTGACTAAATGGGAGGAATGAAATTGTTGGATCCTTGGCACCCCGAGCCTACAGTTGGAAGAAAACGCTGTGGCAGGTGTCTATTTCACCTTTGGTAGCTGCGCCACTCCCTTCCTGCTTGCTGCATCGGTCGGCCTGGCACCTTTGTTTGCCAAGCTCCTGTCAGCACTGCAGAAGCGGCTGAAGTGCCCCAAGTGGTTGGCGTTTTTTCTGCTGGGCCTTTTGATGGCGGCCTGCTATGTGATGGCTTTACCTCTGTTCATTACTTTGGCTTGTGTAGCTTTACATCAGCCGGTGTTGAAGTGAAACCTGGCCAATCTCAGGTCTGCTAGGGCCGCTGGGGCTGCACAGCTTTCAAGTGCAGCTAATCCGACTTCCACCGGAGCTTGATCAAACTGATCCTTTTCATGGTAGAATTGTACCTGATACGAACGGCGAAGCGCGTGCGAAGAAAAAAGGGTCAAAGTCACAGTGGCATGGAATGGCATGGATCTCTTACGGGCAAACTGGCTTGAACACATTGGGCAGAAACTGGTTTCTCCAAGCTGGGTGCAGGCCCAAAGTTTCAGCAGCTTTAGCATGCTTTAACAACTTTAGTAGCACGATTGCCACATCTTGAGCTGGATAGGATGAATGCTCTCTTTTATATATTATTCTATGGGGGTTTCCTATAGTGGGGGTACCTCTAGATCATCAATTTTTAAGCATTTTATAGGATTTTCCATCATACACATTTTGGGGATTCCCCATTTATGGGATTTTCCTCATAAACATTTTGGGATTCTCCATTTATGGGATCCCCCATATATGCCAATGTATCATTCCAACCCCATTCCTCCCAACACTGGGCGCTGTGGGAGGCTGGCGGCGGCATTCAGGAGGTCGCTGCGCGCCAGTGCTGATCAATGACGAAAATGTTCTGCGCCTTGACGAGAATTGAGCTGTTTCTCCGAGTACGAACAAGATAAATTTCTAATAATGTGGAGATTTCTTTAGACTGGGGGATACCCTACGGCCATAGGTTTCAATACTAAAATGGTCTGATTTGGGATGTTAAACGGGTACCACCACTTTAGGAAACCTCCATATTTGATTTTGATAATGATTTTCACAAGGAATATAATAATGAATATAATATATAATACCATGGATGCTGCCAATTTTCCTCCAAGAATTGCACTAAAAACCACCTTTTAATTATTGCAGCAAGGAATGGACGTTTCCTTTTTCGAACAGCCTCATGTCCAGCTCAGGACCTACCTGCCAGACATGCCGAAGGAGTACTTCAGAATGCCGTACTCCCAGGCCAAGTCTGACATCATCAGGTGCGGCCAATGTCGGCTGTCCAAAAAGAAGTGGTAGTTCCCCAGCCCCCAAAAATGTGAGATGGCAGGTAATTTCAGGTCCAAAAATTGTCCCACCAGTTTATGTCAGTTTATGTCTAGGTCCACATTTTCGCATCAGTGGCACCTTTAGGAGTCAAAGCAGCAGTTTCTAGATGATGGAGAGCTAAACTTCCAGAACCCCCTAGACCAGGCTTGGAATCATTCCTCACCCAATAGTCTGATTCGAATGCCGAAAAGAGGCAGGTTGAGGTAGGAGGTATTGCCACACTGACCAGGTATGGGCTCCTTTATCATCACGGTGGCATTTATATGGACACCGATTTTCTGGTGGTCAAGGACCGCAAGCCAATGCCAAACATCTTGCTGTTTTTGGTGATGTGGAAGTGATACTGTCGCCGTAGGACCTGGATGAAATCCTGACTTTGATCAGATCCTTTGATCTGGTTTCCTACGTAGATGTGGCCTGGCAGATACTCGCAGCGGCTTTGGGCATTCCAGGGGGTAGGCCGGGTAGGCCCTACGGGGCGAGGGGATTGCCTGAATTTGGCATCATCCAAGGAAGGGGGCGGCAGCCTGGAAAAAGGCAACTTGACTGGAACCAGGGGCCACCAGCATGGCTTGTTGGTTTCAAGCAACTGCATGTTGGGAGGATGATCCCAATCATGACTATTCCTCAACTCCTAGAATTAGTATATAGACTTTTTCCAATGGTCCCTGCACCATTTCCCTCACATGTACTGATCATGTGAGAACCAGCGACTCGACCCCGCCATCCCAATGTGAGGAGCCTGTTCCCGGCACTTCAGCTCCAATTTCATGGCTTCCCGCAAGGGCAGTAGCTTCATGAAGGCCGTGTGGGAGAAGCAGAAGTACCGAGGCTTCACCTTGGAACACTCAACTTTTCAGAAAACGCTAGTTGGATAGAAACACCAAGGCCAATACAAACATATTTATACGTACATGCATGCATGCATGCATGCATACATGCATACATGCATACATGCATACACGCATACATGCATACATGCATCCATCCATCCATCCATCCATCCAGACAGACAGACAGACAGACAGACACACAGACACACAGACACACATACATACACACACACAGACAGACACACAGACAGACACACAGACACACAGACACACATACACACACATATATATATATAATATTTATACATTACGTGATTTAGTGCGCTCACACACATACGCACACATACACACATATACAGATACATATGCACTGTAGAGGATCAGCTTGCAGATGGAATGCAGTGAGTTGGCATGGCGCACACTTTAAGTGAATCAAGTGGCCAAAGCTGCCCTTCTTTGAGGCATCACATGGTCACTCACTGCCCACTCTCAGAGAGGGAGCTGGAGAAAGTGTGTTGCTTCGACAGTGTGAACGTGGACTGCCATATTCCTTGGGCAGGCCTGGTGCAACCAATCGCTGTGTTCACAGGAGAAATCCCCACGTACCACTTATTTTGGCAGGGTCAGATCCCCAATTTCCCAGCATTTTCTTCATGATTCAAGCTCTCGTAGGGGTGGTTCACCGCCACCAAGGAATTGGCGAAGGTGTGTCACACAAAGTCTTCGATGAACTAGAAGGTGAAGGACGGATGCGCGGGCCTGTGGGTCAAACTTGGTCAATTTTCCATAGTTATTCCATAGTTATTCCCAGGATATCATGGTTGATGATGGTTGGATCATGGTTGAATCAAAATGAGCAAAAACTGTGGTCGGTCTCCTGGGTGCAAGGTTCAAAGCCTAAGCCACAGCTAGTATATTTGTGGTTTTCCGTTCCGTGGAACAGGGGTTTGTAACGTTTGTACATGTTCTATTTGAATCTATTTGAATCTATTTGAGGGATTTTTAACACAACCCTCAAAGGGTGGTTGATAGTTGGATTGGATTTCAGTTAGTTATTCATGAAACTCCTTTCAGGTGACGTTTCAATTGGGCACCACAGTCTATGGATGATACTCCCATTGATTCCTGGTGATTCAATGGGGCATTTCATGGGATGTGTCCGGCCATCCTTGGAGGAATTCACTTCAAATCCTTCTGCTTTGCGGATGACAGGGGCTTCACCCCGCCTGACATGATCACCTTGCTGGACAAGTCAGCAGACTTCGCCTCGCGCGCGTGGAAGCAGATGGGCAAGGCAACCAGCAGAGATCCATGGGGTCGAATCATGTACCACACCTTCAACTCCATCATGCCATGGTCAGGCTATTCATGTCCCTTAGCTGCCTTAGCTATATAAGTTTATGAATGGGTCAGCCCTTCAGTTTGGAGCAAGGGCGGGGGCAGAGGCAGTCGGTTGACCCCAAGGTGTAGTTGGAGTTGTGGCTACATGCAGCATAGTTGGCAAACCCATGGGCACCCCTATCAACATTATCAACCGACCAGCGAAACTCAATTCACAATAGGTCTTGGGCTTTTTGCTCACCTGCTTTTTGAGTTGGACTACTCGTTGGCTTGCGGCCATGGCTGAGGCAGGCAGATCTTCAACCAGTCTTCGGTCTATGGAAAGCTGAACTATTTGAGCTACACCACCGGAAAGGGGGCCTTAAGCTTGCCAGCAACTGAGGAATACATTCGATGGCTCAAAAAGTGGCTTGCTTCAAATTCGATGATTTTAACTAACATATTTTAACATCTTCCAACCTTTTAAAGGTGCCTACCACTGCTTTCCCAAGCCACCGATTTGGGTAGCGCTACCCAGCCGAGGTACAAAATGAAACGCCTCTCTGACAACAGTGATGGCTTGCCGTGCAGCTAGGAGCACTGAAAGGACAACATCCACATCTTGAACACGGAGAAGCTTGGCTTGCACTTTCTTGCCATAGTTGCCAGCTTTTGATAAATTTATGTACATATATAGTTATATATAGTTAATATACTATACGTATATAGTTACACACACATATGTATATATATATATTATTAATATATATATATATTTATTAATATGTATGTATTTATAATATACGTATATATATATAAATAAATATTCATTTCAGACATACATCCCAAATATCCCAAGCAGATTCACCGCTTCATGGCATCATGAGGCGCGCGGCTCCGGACCGCAGGACGGGAGCCATGGCAGCTGAACTGGGTGGCCATGGCCCGCGGCCAAAGTGCTGTGACCCGCGGTGACGGCGGTGAAAAGGATGCAGCGATTTTTGTAGGGTCTGGGTCAAGCTTGGATAATTACTGTAGTTGAGTACTATATATAAGAATGACGATGATGATGATGATGATGATGATGTTGATGATGTTGATGATGATGATAATGATGATGATGATGATGATGATGGCAATGATCTTAACGGTCCTAACACTAGTAATAATCACAATAATCATAACAATAGCATTATACATATATAACTATCATTATCATTTTTTGCAGTGATTGTGCAAATGAGAAATGTGCATGGCATCTAAGATTGTCCATGTTGTGGGATGGGTTGTTAGTGTAGTTATTCCCCCAGTCATATATGAACTTGTCCCAATTTGGAATTGTTTTCAAAAAGGGATACCACCACTTTGGGGCAAATTTAATGGGGAACTCAAAATGAATAGATCTAACAATACTTTAATACTCACCCACGGCTTCCGGGGAGGCGTTTCATATTGGTTTAACGGGATTGCTTCGAGGTTTGTAGGCCAAAGATTGTGCGGAAAGGTCGGAAAAGGCGCGCAGATCGCTTTGCACTGCAGATCTGAAGCAGTTCATGGGGAGTTTCACGGTGCCTTTTCCTTTCAATTCTGGTTGCATCAAAGTCTTTTGCGTTGTCCTGGCAGCTGTCAAGACCAAGCTGATAGCACAATCAATCCTCACGCATTTAGATCAAATAGCAATCAGGGCATGAAAGCAGCTGCAGGTAGGGGGAGGTTTGCCTTGGCACTACAATCGTGGCCGGCGGCAATTGTTGGCACGAGGCTGAAGTAATTTCCAATGATTATGTCCTTTTGTGATCTTTTGTGACACCTGGCTGTCGGAGTCAATATCGTTCCATTTCCATCCCTACCTGGATGGAATCCCAATTCGCTCATATTTTTTGAGGATAGGTGGCTCAACGTCAACCCCATCTCACCCCCCATCCATGCATCTGCAGTGGTCTCTGGCTTGCTCCAAAGCTGAATCCTGCCAGCCATGGAACGCGCTTTGCGCCGCCTCTGGAAGGGAGGCAGTGGCTCTCGCAACCGAGCCTTGGGCTTTTATGTTGGATGCGATCTTGGTATATCTTGGCAGATGATGGGAGGTATGAGGTATGGGTTCATCTAAAAATGGCGAGCACCCCCACCATAGAACCAGTGATGATCATCAACTTTGGGGCCTTGGGGATGGCTCAGGATATTTATCCACTTCACGCTTGCCGCCTTTCTGTCCATCTGGGACAATGACTACCGAACAGCGGGAACTGTACGATCCTAGTCCCAATGGCGCTGCAGAGGGACATCTGAGACAAGTTGGGCTTTATGAGTGGCTTCATCATTTTGCATAAATCTTTAATCTTTGAAGTCCCGGTTTCAATGGTGATTACATGTGATTATCATCAGCAACTGCTGAGATCAGCTGCAATTCATGATAGGCGAGCCGGCAACACCCGGCTTGCAAGTGCGGTGTATTCCATGGCAAACCACGGAGATCCACTGTTCCCAGGACCGTGTGTTGGAAGACCGTGGGAAGACGGGTGCGAAAGGTGGTTTCTCCGTGACCAATTCCGATGGCTCCCTGGTGGGGCCCTGGAATGCCATGGTTTGCTCGCCACTCATCGGTGGACTGGCGGAACGCATGGGCAGCTTCTGTCGACATCAGAACGCTTGCGCACCAGACGCCCGGACTTTTGTTGAGAGCAGTTTGGGCTTAGCGGGCTCGGGTTGGAGGATCCAAGCATTCCAATACGGCCGTACCCCCCTCGATTGGTAAACTAATTATATAATATTACATATGGCGAGTTTATGAACCCGGCGGGTGATATTAGTTGCACACCCTCTGGAATTCAGTGACGTCGAGCCGAGGACCTCTATGAGATTGGTATTTTGGTTGTCGGCGTTCAATGGCTCTCGCAGTTCGAATGGTACGCACACGAAAAGTTGGCCCTGAAAGCTGGTGTCAGCCCCGAGGCCCAGTCATGGCCATTGCGTGCACTCGTGGACAAAAAGTCAGGAGTCACTCAAGTCAAACATATTATATAGATCTATAGAATGACTATAATATATTATAATATATTGTAATTAATATACTATAATATACTACAATATACTATAATATGTATATATGATGAATCATAATGCCATCTCAGGGAAAGCCAGTCAAGAATATGCAGGCTTCAAACTTGTGGAGCTGCCATGATCTCACTCAGCTTCAGTGATGCTGGGAGGCAATCCAAGCGGTGAAGGATCGAGTTGCCCCAGAAGTGGCAGATGGGATGACCGAGCAGCAGCGAGCTGTTACCCGCAGGAAATGGGTGTTTGACATGACTAAGGCTGCGAGACGTCTAGACTTTAAACACGTTACATTAAACTTTTAAATCACTTTGATCTATCCACAACCACTCCGAAACGTGTCTAAACTATCCGCTTCCAAACCCAGAAAACATCGACACGTCGGGAAGTGTTTCATGCAAAGCCGAAATGCATCGACATGCCTTCCACAAGGTGTACAAGTACGCGCGTGAGCTTCACGAAACCAAGCGAGTGTCCGACCAGACCCACTCGGCTGCACTGAAGGCTGTGGGTGGAGAGCTCCTTGGTTGACCACGGCTTGCGGGGTGTGTTTTGTTGACGGAGAGAAGCCTGGAGCAGTGTGAGGGAGTGTAATGGTGGTGGTGGTGATGATAATGATGATGACGACGATGGCGACGATGATGAGGATGATACTAGTAACTAGTATATTACTTCACAAGAAGACCAGTTCAGCATACGTATGTCAGTGCATAATGTTTTCACCACAGTTATTGCACCTGGAGGGCATGCCGAGGCGAGCTCTGGTTGACCTGGTCTTCACCATGGGTTTCTACCACCAGATCTCCATGACTCTGAATGCTTTCAATGTGCCACTTCCACAGGGTGTCACACCACCCTTCAAGGAGCCCAAGGTGTAGAGTTTGCGATCAGCCTTCTTATTTTGGGGCCGGGAGAAAAGTGATGCTGCAGCGGCCAGGGTTTCATGGCCCAAGCTTTTCACTGATTCTTTGCATTTTTCATTCCCTGATGCCCAGAAGGGCCACCAGGGCATGTGGAGGTTTCCTAATGGCTGGGGGTACCCCAAATCATCCAAGATCATCCAAGTCATGAATGATTACGACTTAGTATTGAAACCCATGGTGACTTGGGAGTCCCACCATTTGGAACTGACATGGCCGGGAGGCTCGCGGTGCGCTTGGTGTGCGGCCCTCAGCCCTGGCGCAGGGCAGGACTTGAGCGCTGCGCAGCGCATGCGCAAGATGCTCATGTTTGGACCAAGGTGTTGGTTACCTGTTTGGATACCAATAGCCTGGCCATGGGCTCAGGATTGAAACGTGCGGAAAAAACGTGGGAAAAAACCTGACCATCAATAACTCTTAGACTCTTAGACCACAACATCCCTCCAAACTGGTCCGAGAATTCTGTGGCTTTGCGCGATGTCCGAATGTGAGCATGATTTTATGCATTTGCTCAATTTGTTCTTTCTCTTTTTGCTGATGTATGGCTATTACTATATGGGTCTCAAAATAAGGGATACCAGGATGCCCCATTGAGTGGCTATATATGTATATTATATATTATATATTATATTTATCACTGAGGAAAAAATTAAAATGGTGTGTACGCTTTCCCTCCAAATGTTCGCCTGTTCTTGGCTCACAGGCAAGCTGCATTGCGAGCAACGCGGAGCCTGACCTCTGTCCTGGTCTCAATGTAGGACATTACGAAGTTACCCTCCATCAAACATGGCAATGGAAAATCCCTCATCTATAATCATAATAATGGATATGGATGGATATGGGTCAAAAGCCTATACATCCCTATACCCATGGTGAACACCAAAATAGCTGGCAAATGGATGTTCATCCCTATAAATGGTATCTCTAGGGATTGATCCATAGCCGCATGAAAGTCACATGGTTGTCACCAACATGTGGCATCAAGACGCATCAAATCCCGCGTGGATTTAGACTATGTAGACCACAACTACGAGGATTTGGTGTTCTTTTTGCATTAAAATTCAGCAACAAGAAACCAGTAGTTGAGTGCCAAACTAATGTCTTGGGCACTCAGTTCCGAAGAAACACATGCATGGTTGTGGACAACTCTTTTTTTTTGGGGGGGGGAAATGTGTAATCGGCGGGATAATGCGGGATACCACTTCTGGTTACCATGATTACAGTTTATAGGTGATGTTTATTCAATTGGTCATACCAGCAACCCAGCAACCTTGGCGGTTTCCCATGTTTCCCTCCCGAGGTGTTGATGCCCGAGCCTGGCCAAAGAGCCCCATGTCCAAGATCTTAACGGTGGCCATGTGCGTGCGCCATGGCTTTGATGTCCTGTGGCTGGATACAGACACCGCTGTGGCCCCAGCAGCCGCTAAGCAGGGATAGCCAGGGGCTGTTGCCGGAGCTTGGTCAAACAGCGAACATTCTGCAACGCCGAGGTTGTGTGTGTGTGTTTTTTGCTGGGTGTCTGTGGGCGAATACTTCGTTTCTTTGTTTGGATGTTTATCGGTTTATCGCATAATTTCGGTACATGCCTGTCATTTTTTCGTTGGTAGAGCCGGTAGAGCTCTGAAGTTTCCCCCATCTATTGTCTGTGATGAGGTCGTGCTGAACGACCCCATACCGAGAGTGGCACGTGCAATGCAGGATGCATGACGTGATGTTGTTCTTTCAAGCTTGAGATTGAAGGTTTGAAACAGGGTTTGTCAATTGTCAATTATACAGTTTAAACACGTTGAACCACACGCAGCCCATTTTCTCGCCTGTCGTGCAGACGACCAGGAGCAAAAAGTGCCGCAAGATCGTGAGATGCTCTTCTCAGTTGAGGCGTGTATTCCAGCTGCCTACTTGAAATCAGACTACAGCATACAGTGGTCTAAAAGTCCTTTTGTTCCAGATGTTCCAGACAAATCCCCACATGTTTTGAGGCTGACTCGGTGAACTGTGTGAACACCGGTGCCTATTTCATGCGTCATCTCTGGCATGTTTTCCTACGACGGGGCTGGGCTGGGGTGACAAATCTCGAAAAGAAGACAACGTTTCCATGCCCACCTTACCATGCATTTTGCATGTTGGCGGCCTGGCAGGTTCGAGCCCAACGACTCAGAGATATCTGGGACACTGGGCTGGCGTCTCAGACGGGCGCCAAAGCCCTGGTTTCCTCAAATAGGGGTACCCCCAATCATCCAAGTCATGGATGACCATGACTTAGTATTGAAACCCATGGTGATGACTTGGGGTACTATCCATTTTAGGAAACCTCTATGTGGGTTTGTCGGACAATTTTAGGGAAAGCCTCTAAATCCATTTGTGAATCGTATTTAATCATCATTTTCCCTATGAAAAAAATAGCATTTGGGCGGTACACACCATTTTCAGACGGACCCATTGTAACAAGATAGTTGAGTGATGGATCTGACAAATGGTTTCAAAACATATGTGCCATGGCTGCCATGGTCAAAGGTTGGATTGATTTGGATTGTATATCAAGTTCTTGGGGGATAGTCATCAACCCATTATATAATCGGGATTTATTAATCCCCATTGCAAGGATTCCCAATATGGGATGGATGACCATAAATCATATAATATACTATGTCTAGATCCTAGCACATATGAGTTCACAGAAGATTTGCAAAACACACATACATATATATTATATAATACATATATATTATATAATACATATATATATATATATATATACATATATATATGCATACCAATATCAAAAGATGATGCGTTTGGGAGACCAACAGTTTCAACATGTTTCAAACCTTTGAGTCTCCATCGCGAGAAGTTTTCACCCAGCCTCAAGGCCTCTCTCTACTTTGGCCGCCCTGTGGTGCCCTCAGAGCATTTGATGGCATTGGTAGATGTTAAGGTTGGTAAGGTTGGCCCCCAGATGATTGAACAGATGATTGGTAAGATTGAAGATTAACACAGCAAAGCATCTTGTCAGCCTTGAAGTGAGAAGATATCCTAGGACGCTTGATTCTGCCATCCCAGGCTAGCACCGATCAGTCAATCCTCTATCTACTCCTGGGTCTTGCGGAGGGCTCAGGACAGGGGTTGGACTGCCACTCTTCGGATAGTGTTGGCAGGGACCTTTTTGATGAAATCTTTCATACTGCCCCGCTGCTGATCCAAGTTGCCCGGTATGGACTTCAACACCTATGCTCAGCGCATGGTTCTCAGACTTGTGGTTAAGGCCATGACAATGGCCTCACTCGAAGTTTTCAACATGACTTAGTCCAGCATCAAATTCCAGTTGTCTCCCCAATATAGATTATTATTATTACTATTATTATTATTTACATAATATCATTACTACTATTATCATTATTATTCTGGAACTGTAACCAACATGTAATCAACAGTTTTTTTGGTTCGCACGGGGGCGGTTCAGGCAATGATACCCCAAAATGAACATTTCGATGGAGAGGCTGGTAAGCCATTGGATTTTTTGTGGCATACAGTTTCTGACAAACCCATTTAGATTTTGGAAACCCATTTAGATTTTGGATTGGATGTGGTGTGGGTTCCGGCAATGCGGCGCATGCTGATATCGAAAGAGGTGATAGGATAGAAGCTTAAGAAAAAACATGAAAAAACATATTATTGTCAACAAATCATGCCAGCCGGCACGTATTTAAGTCTCCATTCCATGACACCGTACATCCTCCGACATGATCCGACATGCGCTGCATTTGGCTCAAGGCCTAGGCTAGGAAGCCCCTACCTCACAGCCTCGGCCCGTGCCCCCAAAGGTCAGTTGGGGAGCTGGGATTTGATTTCAGCTGAGCAGCAGCTGTGGTGAGACAAGGTGTCACACGGCAGCCACATATATGGCATCAGATGTCCATTTCCAGTAGGGGAGTCATATCGAACTAATTCAAATCATCCTGCAAACATCTGCAAACCTAGTTTTATGGGATTTCATATTCTGCTGCATGGGGGCGCAAGGTGTTTACGGGGCAAGTTTTTTGCTGTTCCCAGGACGGCTTTACAAAATGACTCTAAACATTCCAGAACATTGTCATGCACTAAATGTGGTTTAAGTGGGATGTTTAAAGTTTAAACAATAAATTCAATAACTTAATGTTTAATCAATAAATTTAGTATCTTAATCTGTGTTTCTGTGGTAGCACATCACAATTTTGAGACGATGGCTCCAGTTGAATGAGGATTGTTTGTTCCAAGTGGAAGCCTTCCAAGAGATCTAGAAACTCAAGAAATTGCCATGGGCCTGTGCTTCATTTCCCCCGTTGCTTCTCCAAAACGGTTTGCATTTGAGGGATGCTAAACTTTGGCAGGGCAAGGCCAATGGGCAACTGCCATATCTCCTCTGACAGGTCCGCTTCCTCTCGGACATCCATATCTACATCTATACACCTTTTGCATAAAAGTTGGGAGCTCAGATGTAAGCCATCAGGCACAATGAGGAGTTGTGCACTTCATTGGGAGCTCCAGGAACCTTAAGGGTCATGGGGATCCATTACTGGCTGGTGGTTGCCAACAGTCAAAGCTCAAAACTACTTGGGATATCTTGGGATGATGATCCTATACATAATTGTCATCAATTGACAACATATTTATATATATTTTTATATATTTTTGAACTAGGGGGGATTTGTTGAAACATGTTGAACCTTGAAACCAGCTCCCTCCATGAGGCTTTCCGAACCAATGTGGTGCAGCCTCTTGACCGCGACGGCACTTCAGCTGGTCGCGGGGGATGTGATGCTTGGCTGAGGCTGTTGGCAGGTGATGCAGATAGGTTTTAGTAGCAACCTTCAAACTTCATGTCAAGATATGTCAAGAATGAAAGAGAGGTTCAGTTCAGCATCCAGTGAATTCAGTGAAAGTCCTGAGGATGTCGTTGAAGATATTTGAAGATGATAGATATTGATAGATCACAATAGACTAGAAGAGTAAACAGACTGTGGCGGTTTCTGCTGTGAGTCCTTTTGCCTTCAGGACTTATGATACCTGCAGGGTGGGACAATGCCTTCCCGAAGAGGCGTGGCTTATCAGCAGCGTTGTTGGTGAAGTGACTTGATGTGGCGCCTGGCAGGTTGGCGCACAGGTGGCTGGTGATGATCAAGCATCCCCTGCCATCGGTCTGATGCAGACCTTCTTGCGCCCTGCCGTCCGAAATGATCGAAATGGCGGTTTCCAAGATTCCAACTGGCTGCCCCAAACATCCCCAAACACCAAGAAGCAATACGGTAAGCTTTCAAGATCACTCAAAATTCCGCATCCCCAAACCTTCAAAAAAGAGACTAACTTTGACCGTTCTGACCAGTTTTCAGTTTTCACCACGCTTTCACCGAACTTTCCCATCTGATCCAATGCCAAGGAAATATCGTCTCCGTGAAGAACGGCGGAGCGCCGCCCCCGAAGGACCAGCTTTGGTCAATATGACCTTTCCAGGCCGCCGGCTCGGCGGAATGCGGTCTTTACAGTTGAAGTCCTACAGGTCCTACATTCTTACCTATCTATTTACCTCTGATCTGTCTCTACAGTATCTTATAGTATCTTATACTTATAATCTTATATAGCGGATGATTTGACAATTTTACCATATCCATATCTCAGTGGATCTGATCTATCATGTCCAGGCATCAAACCTCGGAGGTTGTAGGGGCTTGAAGGTGTCTGAGAATCAATCATTTTCATTCAATTTCATTGTGCAGTAGCGGCTTGATTGCGCTCAGCGAGCTGATTTGAGGCAAAAGAAATCTAGGAAAGTTTAGTTTCACAACATTTTGTGATATGGGTGCCCCGTTTCACCCATGAATGCTAGGTATCTCTCAGTTTAAAACCGTTTCACACCCCACAAGTCGCCCTCTTCCTGTCCTGGTGAGGCGTAGACCCACTCAACCCTTATCGCCTGCGGATGGTGGCTGGGGCCTGCCCTTTGAGCAAAGACCTGGGTGTGGAGGCACATAGAGATACCAACTTTTGGTAAGTTGCAAGCATTTCGAACAATAGGGATACAATGGGGATAGAGTGAAAATAACCAACAATAATTAGTGCTTAAATTTGAAGACCTTTCGAAGGATGTTTTCGTGTCACAGAGGTTCCGAGAGATCTGACATGTAGGCGACATGGCTGGCAGCTGCTTCGTGGCAGGTACCTTTATCCATTGGGAGCATCGCAAAACTGCAAGCCTTTCAAGCCATAGGCCTTGACAGCCACATCCGCAACAGTTGAAGCCTGGAGAGTTGACAGATTGGATATCGTTGGATACGTGGCTGTATGATGTGGTATGTGGTGTATTGTGAAATTGTCTCAGCAAGTCCCAGCAAGGAAAGCCATGACTTGGCAATTACTATGACTCCTTGATGCTGTTTATCACTTAAAACCTATTTTAGAAGGAACATGCCGAACATCCTCCACTCATAAATGATTTCCCCATAAAACATGCACCTAACATAGCAATGACAAGGGATCCAGCCCACTGCTCCGGTTCAGGCTTCATCCAGGCATTACCTCACTGCGGTTTGACGACCTTGAATTCCATCACCGAACTCATCGCCCCAGGACTTGCATGCGATAGTGTGGGGCAGAGAGGGGGGTTGAACCTGTTTGTTGGAATGATAGAGGGTTGCCTGGTTGATTGCTGATGTGCATTGGATGTCTCTTTTGGTGTGTGTGTGTGTGCCCTTTCATCCGAGCCTTTTGTTTTTGTCACTTAGCTGGATGACCAATCTCCCACCAGCAATCAACATCAAGCAGCATCAATCAACATGACACAACATCACTCAACAACACCCCAGGATTTCCTTGGTTTTGGTTTCATCTTTTTTCTCCGATGAAACCATTTTCTGCAGGAGAAAATGCGTATCAACACAATCGCTTAGCCAAGAACCTGGCCGTGGGCTGGAGCATCATCGCGCTGGCCTTGATGATTTGGTCCTTCCTCTCTGTTGCCGTGGTACCACGGAAAGGCACGACGCCTGCAGTGAAGGCAGGCCTTGCCGATGACCGGCAGGCGCGGTTTGGGATGAGTTGAAACCACCATGACTCCAGTTGAAGGACAGAAGATCCAAGCTGGGGGACCATAGTAGCATGACCATTATGGATTGTGGACTTCTCCCTTTTTTTTGTTTATTATATGACAATCACATAATCATGGTACATGCATTACATTGCCATGGCATTAACAAGTACATAAATTATATACATACGGCCACACACACACGGATATACGCATAGTGATATGAGTTATAGAATTAATGTATATACATACATACATACATACATGCATGCATACATACATACATACATACATATATAATATATAATATATATAATATCTATATATATATAGAATTCATATATTCTAACGCGTAGCGCGGGGGCCATCCCTTGGCCTCAGGCCTACACCAGGGGCCTGTTGCACTACATCAGCCTTGGATGGGTGGACGAGCTTGTAGGTCGCTATGGAAAGTGTAGCCATGCGGTCATCGACGACAGTGAGATCATTTGCAACCGCCGGGACTGTCACAAAACACGGGGCAGTTCAATTGACTCCAAAAATGAAGCTTTGGAGGGATTAGCAATTCGGAAAACTTCGTCCGCATGCTTGGGAAATCAAGAGGAGGCTAGTGAAATGCTACAAAAAAAGTTTTGGAGAGACTTTTTGGGCTTATCTAGGGTTGCAGGTGGGGAAGAATTCCGCAAGAAACGGAAAAATACATGGGAACATATGAAAAACCGCGAGAACGCAATGCACAAACAAAAGTCGAACAATTAAATCCAATTAAACATTGGCAAGCTGGAAAGTAGCTTAAAAATCGAGAGAGAGAGAGAGAGAGATAATAAGGGGAAGGTAGATGGACATGGAAGGGGAATAAATGGAAGATGAAAGGGAAGCAACTCGTGAGTGCAAAGAAAGAAGGAACCAACCGCAAGTCACATGAAATGAACGCTATTTTTTGTAACTTGGCAATGTCAAATGAGAGATACTGACTGCGGCGGGCTGGATCCCCTGAGATGTATATAAATGGATCGGTTTTTGATAATTATATAATATTATATATAATGCATATAATTAGTTTGACAATGTTTGATAATTACCGACAAGCTCACCTGGCAATGGAACATCACCATCATCACCGTTTTCAGTCTTTTCAGAGGGTCAAACTTGGTGGTTTTCCATTGCCATTTTTGAGTACCAGAGGGTACACACACACACACACTCTCTCTCTCTCTCTCTCTTTCTCTCTCTCTCTCTCTTTCTCTCTCTCTCTCTCTCCCTACATTTTTTTGTGATAGTTGGAAAGTCTTGGTTCCTTCACGCCAGGACGAGAACTTTGAGCCCTACATCAAGTTCAAACATTACTGGGAAGAAGAGGTGAAGAAAGCTGGCTCCATCGAAAAGGCGCCCCCCAAAACATCACTGGGCTTTTGGCTGATTTCAATACGTTTTAATTGATACTGGGAATCATTTCCAAGCAACCAAAACGATCTACAAGTTTCCACAGCTTCTCAGCTGGCAGTGTTTCCAACATGCTGTGCCAATGAAGAAAGCGCAGAATCCTGAGATACTAAGCTAGCAGCTAGAGAAATACTAATTGCCAGACATTGCTTGTGCTTTTCATGCCAACATTCTGGAAGACCGGACCATACCATCAGCAGATATCATCAGCATCCCATCATGAGGCTTGGATCACTCGAGCGCTGTACAAGACAGTGGGCTTCAAGGGATGTTGCGTCCTGGTGATCTTGGCAGTGGTGGAGCAGTTCAGCGGTTCAGTGCCTTGCCTTGCGGACGTGCGCAGTCTGACTTGCCAAGCGCCGCCAGCGCAGGTGAGTTTAAATGTGGACCGTGGGATCACAATGTACATCAATGTACTCTCTCTCTCTCTCTATATATATATGTATATATATATATGCACACGTGTAAAATACATATGTGTATATATATATTATATACATAGATACCCAGTATGCACATATGATAATACATGTATACCTGCACGTGTGCATCCTCTCGTTTTGAGCAGTGATGACGAAGCCGGCATGAAGACCATAGGGGTGGGATGATGTTTCATATTCCCAGGTAGATCGTGGACCCTATACTCACTCGGTGGGTCCGCTTGTGGTTTTGGAACGGCCATAGGCTGGCTTTCGCAAAGGCAACCAACCCCAGGTGCACAAGCAGGGGCATGGTAACCCTGTACAGAAATGATGATAACTATGATAACCGTATGAAATGATGACCGTATATCGTCACATTCTTAGCCCAATAATTCAATACAGCTTAAGCGGGTTGGCATCACCGAAGGTCAGTATGGAGGGCGCGGTCAAAGAATGACGATAAGATCGATAAGCGGAATCGTAATGACAATGGGGATGGCAAGCGAAATGATGGCCCTTTTAACACCTTCTTGTGGGTATTATAGAGCATGGTAGGATCAGCTTTGGTGGCTCACAGAGTTCCTGTTTAAGACCGATCTTTGACACTCAGATCTTCATGGTCTGGGGGCTGAACCTCTTCCTTAGTTCACTGGAAGACTTGGACACGTGACTTGGGCACGCTGCCAGCGTGGGCATGGGTGTTTTTTTTTTGTCAGATCTTCCAAGCCAATGTGATCCTTTGATAATGGATCTAAAGCCACAGCTCGTTGAAGGAAACCTACGCCGTACGCCCATCATTTTTTCCGTGAGTACGACTACGAGTAGGAGTAGTAGTGGTCCTCGTCGTGCTGATGGTGGTCGTGGCAGTGGTACTGCTAGTGGTAGTGGCAGCAATGATAGTAGCAGTAGCAGCAGCAGGAAGGAGGGAAGTGAAATCTAGAAGAAGTAGTACAGCAGCAGCAGGAGGAGGAGGAGTAGTGGTGGTGGTAGTAGTAGTAGAAGAAGAAGTAGTAGTAGTAGAAGTTGAAGTGACACTGCAATACTGTAGTACCAGTAGTAGTAGTAGTAGTAGCAGTTGTTGTTGCTGTTGTTGTGGTTGTGTTTGTGGTTGTGGTTGTCGTGGTGGTTGTGGTTATGGTTATGGTTGTGGTTGTGGTTGTGGTTGTGGTTGTGGTTGTGGTTGTGGTGGTGGTGGTGGTTGTTGTTGTTGTTGTTCTGGTGTTTGTGTATATACTGTATTGTACTGTAGTAATGTACTGTAGTAATGTACTGTAGTAATGTACTGTAGTAATGTACTGTAGTAATGTAGTACTGTAGCAATGTAGTACTCGTACTGTGCTAATGTAGTACTGTAGTACTGTAGTAGTATTCGTCGTAGTAGTAGCTGCAAAAGTAGGAGTAGTACTGGTAGTACTCTTTCCAGTTGCAATGTTCCGGCGGTGCTTCATTCACGCTTCAGGTTCCGAAAATTTCATCCAGATGAGCAGGAAGACTATTTGACTCCCACCATCATGTGCCCTGGCAACTGCTTGAAGGTGGAGTGGTCAATGTTGGCCCCTTGATCAATTTTCTGAGCACTAAAAACCCAACTTGTAGAGATCAGGATTGGAGGCATGGGTTCACCAGAATTGTCATGGTGTAGCCACGACAGGAGCCGTGCATGGCTCTGAGCCGTGCATGGCTCTCAGCTCACATTGATCGTTCCAACTGTTGTCCGCTTACAGCACCGGTGTGCCATGCGTGTGAAGCCAAACAATTCCCAACAAACATTTACATACATTTACGACAGTTTTGTTGTTGGAACATCTATGACACTCTTGGGGCTGCCTTTTTGGATGCCACGATTCAGTGAGGTCAGGTGCATGGACAAGCGACCATGATCGGAATGTACCCTTCAACTCCGCTACTGAGACATTGAGACAGAGGGTCCTGAGACTCTCCGTGGCTCCCCTTGTGCTGAGGATTCTCATTTTCATTTGGGGCAGTCCTATGTTCTTCCGGGCAACTTCCATTATTTCGACGCTGGTGGAAGGCCATTACACGCAGATTTGCGCATCAGGCGGGTCCACGGCCTGCTTTTGCAGTCATACACCCCCATGATTGTTTCTGAACATATGGTACCCCCCAAATCCAATGGTATCCAACGGTTTATCATCATTTTCACGAAAATTTTCCCTATTAAACTTGCGATTTTTTGGGGGGTACGCCTTTTTCAGACACCCAGACTTGTGGACACCGCCTTTATTGCGATGTTTGGTTGCTGTTGCTTGTGCGAGCTACGTCGATGTTCCTGGGATGTGTTGGTTTGAGTGATATCTGCCCTCCGTTAGATCATCTTATTTCGCCAGTTTTTGCTGTTTACCGTTTCATTTCCAAGATTTGTTAATCCCATCCCCCAAAATATTATAAAATATTAAATGCTCCCCATATGGGCCCAAAAAAGGAATAGTTCCGATATGTTCTGATATATTTACATTCCGGTTTCCTTTGGGGAAGGGATCTTAACATATCGTACCTCAGAATACTATATATATAT
>Ga0126342_10001715_pt1 | contig 31919 bp, 28 predicted proteins | sample Cyp1metagenome_FD_92528 | JGI IMG/M metagenome (GOLD analysis project Ga0126342, IMG submission 92528) | Coral microbial communities from Lord Howe Island, Old Settlement Bay, Australia - Cyphastrea 1 metagenome | ecosystem: Host-associated > Invertebrates > Cnidaria > Coral ...
GAATTCACAGAAACCATTGGACCAGACTGTGTGAAGTGATGAACTGTCACTGCTGGCGTCTCACGAATTCAAGGACAGCAGCTGCCGCGGCGAGAGATGTCCCAACATGCAGTGTGCCAAAAATATATATATATATATATATGGATATATATATATATGGATATATATATATATATAACAAACAATATATTAGGCTGTGTCTGAAAGTGAGCTACGAGCAATTTTTTTCAAAGATGCAAGCCATTGGATCTTGGAGGACCCTATGTTCTGGTTGGTGGTAGACCAACCCCTATGAAAAATATGAATTCGTCAGTTGGGATGATGAGATTCCCAATATGATGGGAAAATTAAAAAAAAATGTTCCAAACCAGCAACCAGATATTATATAATATTATACGTTATTATACAGACAATATCTTGTACCCTATGAACATGTACAGATATGGGTGGACATTTTCCTACATTGAATCGCTTGAATGATTTCAATTCGGAATGTTTTTGGAGATGGGCGATATCAATGCGATATCAATGATGGGATATGAGATACTTCCCATGGGGAAGAGGTGATAATCCAAGGCATGAACCTATTTGGCTTCGTCCCATCAAAGATACCTGATTTTCCAGGCTAGAAACCTCCAAAAAAATAGAACATGTCCCCATCAAAGATACTTGATTTTCCCATTACCCTCTGGTAATTTAACATAACTATGGAAAATCACCATTTTTCATGGGAAAATCCACTATTTCTATGGCCATGTTCAATAGCAAACTGTTAACATAACCAGAGGGTAAAAACACCTAAAAACCCAATTTCTATGGCATTTTCCAGCCACCTTTGACCCGGGCTGCGCCTGCCATACGCCCAAGCAACATCCAACGATCCACATGGCGAAAAAAGCCCAGTGACAAAAAAGCCTCAGGTATTTATAAAGGGACTATGAACTGACCCAGGAACCAGGAACCCATATACATATATATATATATATTATATCAGAATGTATTGTATAATTTAATTTAATATATATATATCCATGGGGTTGTGTACCGTAAGAAAAAACTATTGCACATTTGAATTGGGTTCTGCACAAATGAAGTGCATTGTTTCAAGGGGTTCTGATTTGTCTTGGACACCCAGACTGCAATCCGACGGCAAAAGGCTGCAGTATGGGATCATCATCCCCAATAGGGGAAACGTGAAAATTGCTTGAAACCGCCAAATACATTAAATCATTAAATCATTATATACGGAGATTAAAGATCCCCCAACAAAGCCCTGGTCCCTGGTTGTGTTTTATGGATCTAGTCATGAATGGGCGCCCGCCATGACAGGATGGGCTTTTTTTTTTCGACATGTGGAAGGTCCATCATTTTTTTTCTCGCGTCCCATATCAGACTGGTTGCTTCGTTGATGTTCATTCCCATATCTTCTCAATGGTTAGTTGATCATACCTTCTGGTAAACTAACATAGCTATGGAAAATCACTATTTTTAATGGGTAAATCCACTATAAATGGCCATTTTCAATAGCAAACTGTTAGTTTACCAGAGGGTAAAGCCTTTTCATAGACCTTGGAGGGTCACCTCTGGGCCCCGAGCTTCACTGACCAGGGATTTTTTCGGCATCTGTCACCGCTGGGAGCCCCCTGCCGTGGCACTTAGAATCTGGCGCACAGCACTAGCAGCCTGCGAGCCCCAAGATGGTCTCCAAAAATGAAATCCAGCAAGAAAAACGGGGTTTCAAACGGGGCATTCAATCTTGGGCTGACCTGATGATTTTTTTGATGTTCCGCATAACTTGAGGTAAATCCTCTGTTTCACACAAATGTCATGCTGGTTGGTTGGATTTACCGTACATGGATGTTCACTGAGGGTTTTAGATCTATTGAAGAATGTCCTCAATTCTTGGTAGATTTTTGTACTATTATTTCTAATTATACTGTTAATCTGGCAAATGTCCCAGGATATTCACTTTCGGCTGGCTTGGCGCACGTTGTCTGAGCACATACCCTCCTAAACCCTACTCATGACCAATGAACGAAATTGAAACAAGACCTGATTGGCTCAAACTTCTGTACACAAAACTGTTTAGTTTGACAAAATATGTCAAAATCGTTGCCGAGCGCCAGTGAAGCTCTTTGCTGATTAATTCCCCTTTTTTGTTTCCTGTCTAAAATCCCAAGTTGTTTCGATTTAACCACATTAAATTCCGATGTTTCACTGCATGAAATCCATATAAATCCTGTTTTTTCGGTGTTTTTCCCATAGAAATCCTGGTTTTTCGATGTTTTCCCATAGAAATCCTGGTTTTTCGTGCTTTTTCCTCCAACCCATGGCCGTTTCCCACCTTGCTTTCCGAGCCATGCCGCGCAAAGCCCTGAAGCAACGTGCCGCCTTCGCAGAGCTCCTTGGCGGCGAACCGATGCCATCGCCATATTTACCGACAAAAATGGAATACTGACTGTAGTATAAAATAGTGTGTATATATATAATATTATTCCATTTGTATATATAATGGAATCATATTTTATATAATGAGTATTATATGTGTAAATATATATATACATGATTATAAATTATACACATATAAATTCCAAATAGGTATTTACATGTATTGATACATGCATTTACGAACAGAAATATAAGATATTTACCAACCATCATGATATTTCATGAGGTAACTATGGGTAATTGATAATAAACAATATATATATATATATATAATTATATATATATACTGTAATAGCTGGGAATTACCACTATCTTGGGGGATATTTTGTGGGGATAGATATTACCAACAATATGTTAGACGCTGTGTCTGAAAATTTGAGATTTCACGGACAGGTGTACGGGAATGTACAAGCACAATTCCATGGGATATTGACAATAACTAACAATATGATGGTTGGGTGTGACCTGCCAATATCAACAATAGTGGGGCTATCAGTGGCTTATATTGGAATGGGATATCAACGGGATGAATACTGGATAGACCACCACCAATATGATCAATATGATAGTTGGGTCTGTCCAAAAAAGGTGAAGCTATTCATTTACGGCAACTGTGACAGGAACCACGACGAGCCAGCTACCATCAAATTTAGGGCCACCATGGGCCACCCTATTTTCAGACAAACGTGGACTCAAGTAGTCAAGATTGGGAATAAGCAGGAGGCACCAATCATATATGTAAGGCCTACGCAAGATGCTTAAATATTCAGGGAATCCTGACAAGATATGGCACAGTACCTATGCTGTAGCCAACTTGATGTGCCATTGGATGCAATGTTCATTGACTATTATATAGCCTCTTGTACAGTAATCAAACATGGCTAGCAGGGAAATGGAACCAACACAACCAACACATTCACCGACTTATCATTTCTTGTTAACAAATATACACTCTTTTTTGATTGCAGGTGTGCGTCCTGCCCTATGTTTAATTGATGATACAGCATCCCTATGGTGGGTACCCCAAATCTTTCAGGGTTTATCATCAGGTTGCCTGCTGATTTTGCGATAGATAGATTGGAGATGATTGGGGTATCCACCATTTCTGCATGACCAATCTATTCTATATATGTATACATATACCTCATATTCTTCGGTTGCATCCCACAAAAAATCCCCATATCATGGTTCTTGTTGTGAAACATCCCCATTCTTGTTGATGAAATCCCCATGATATCCCCATCATTACTCTAATGAAGATCATGTAGTGGCAATGTATGTGCCATGGTCAAAACATGGTATATGATGGTATATGTTTTATGGTCATCCATAGCATAATGAAGACCCAAGCATAATGGCTGTATATATATATATACACATATAAACATATATATATATTAATATGTATATACAAATGTATATATATATATATGCATATATGCATAGTTTTATAATGCTTTGTGTATAGATCGCTTTAAAAGAATGGTTTCATGACCATCCCTTGGGTTTCAATGCCTCATCCCACGGCAACTGAGCCACCGAGATCAAGAAGAGGCTGGTGCCATCCACGTAGCACCTCTGGGTGAGTTGCACCAAGGGGGTCTCGGAAGTGTGGTGAACATCAGCAAATTCACAGAACATCTCCCACCTAGTGATAGGCAGAATACGGCAGAATGCCAGGTGCAGAGATTGACTGTAGCTGGTTGTACCACGGGCTCTAGAAACACACCCCAGATCACCCCAGCGGGTCGCACATGATCATCAAATGACCACCGATCTCTGGGTTCCACACCTCAACAAACTCAATTTTGACCATCATACGATGGAAGAACACTACAACCTTTGAAGCATCTTGTTTTTTGTTCAGGATCTTCAGTGAATCTTCAGGTCGAAAAAGTCCCCCTAAACCATCATGAAAGAGTCCATCCGCCGTAGTCATCCATAGTCATCATAGTCCACCATGTCCAATATGTCAGGGCACTCAGAAAGTCGCATGATATTTCCATGGTCCAACTTTTTCAGCAATTGAATCTCCGTCTCCACCAGGCGCTTATCCTCGGGGGGGCGTCAGGGCCGCCATGGCGCACGTGGTGCTGGTGGAATGAAAGGAGTTGCATTTTCTTCATCGGAAACACCCTGTGGTTACCTCCATAGCATGGCTGAAAATAGCCAGTAAACGGACTGGCTTCTAGTATTGAAGGATACAAACATTATCAAACATTCACATATTTCATGACATGTCAACCGATTGATTCCCCCATGCATCCCTTGGCACTGGCGGATTATTGTGGCTTTTTGAAAAAGGGGCAGTCAGCGATTTTTTCCAACCAGGAGATGCAAATCCTGGAGACGATGGATAGATCTGACTTCAGGTCATCCACCTCTGTATATACCCTCTGGTAATTTAACATAGCTATTGAAAATGGCCATTTATAGTGGTTTTTCCCATTAAATATGGTGATGTTCCATAGTTATGTTAGTTTACCAGAGGGTGTATATATATATAGCTGTATATCATATCATTACATCACCTATTGTCATGCTTCAGCTTGCCTGACTCGCCTGACACACAAATGTGTATATATTATATATATAATATTCGCCAGATTAAACTCGCTGTCCCCATATGTCCCCATGAATGTTGGGCCAACAACATATTCCTTGTCATTCACCTCTAATGTGGTATACCCAACAATAATCCATCCCCAAGTCATCACCATTTCTATGAGTGCTATGTAAAAACCATCCCCAGTCATGGTAGGTTCATAGCTTTTTTGCCCACAGGAACCAGATCTTCCCATTGGGTATCCAACCAGCTTGTGGATAGATGGGATTGTTACACACCTATAAACCATAGATAAACCATAGATAAACCATTTGGAAATCTGCTGCTCAGTGACCATCTCCGTTTGGATGCCCACTCGCTTCATGGCGCGCTTCTGCCCGGTGAGCTTCTGCGTCACCACGCAGACCTGTCCGAAGCTGCCCTCCCCGAGCTTCTTGTCGTCCATGATGTAGTCCTGCGACGTGCGCAATGATGGGTACAATATGGTACAATGGGATTGAATCCCTAGAACTATGAACACCCACTTAACCTCTGGTAATTTAACATAGCTATTGAAAATGACCATTTTTAATGGGAAAATCAATGGTCATTTTCAATAGCTACGTTAAATTACCAGAGGGTAATCACTCATTCGTGGATCCACTTGGGCTCGGAAACTACGGGATTTCACTCCCAAGTTGCGACAGCTGTTCACATGGTCAAAATGATGAGAAAAACCATGGGATGGAATGGGGAATCCTTTCAGACAAATCCACTTGGCAACCTCAGAATTTAGATAAGGTATACCCAAGAAACATGAAGGTATAAGGACTACAAATTGGCTTCGCTTCCCTATCGGAAGGGACAATTCAATGAACTTCTTGCTGATGTGATATTGACTACGTTCCCTCCTTCAACCCCCTGTCCACTCAGCATGGCCAGTTCATCCATGAAATCAAATCAATGCCTTAAGTCTTACACTACCAGAAGTCACCAATCGCCATCAGAGTATAGTAGATGTAGTAGGTTGTTCTTGGATCAAAAAAAATCCACGCTCCATGTTTCCTTACCCTCTGGTAATTTAACATAGCCATGGAAAATCCCTCATAAATGGAGGTTTTAATGGGAAAATCATCCATAAATGGGCCATTTTCCATGGCTATGTTAAATAACCAGAGGGTAGATCCCTATAGATCCAGGTAACTCCCCAGCTCCTCCAAGACGTTGCTGCCCTGCTTCATGGGACACATCACGGCGGACGCCAACTCCACCACCTTGCCGTAGCCCGGCCGCGGCGCGCTGGGGGAGAAGGGCACCTGCTGCGGCAGGGCGTAGCCCTTGGGGGACATCTCCTGGCTGACCGGAGATGGCTGGTTTTGGCGCTTGAAAATCTGCTGAAATCTGATCTTGATTGACTGTAAATATAGAATAGAATCATATATAGAATCAATATGTTACTGTTGAATCACATATAGATCAATGTTCTATTGGTTGATTTATATCAGGATCTGTTTGATAGAATCATATATAAATCAACCGATGTTTGAGGTGATTCCATCTGTTCTGATCTATTGCATCGAGTCATTAAATATGATCTGGTGGGTGGTATACCTATCCCTATGAAAAATGATGGAGTTCGTCAGTTGGGATGATTATTATTGATTATTCCCAATATGATGGAACATATTTATCCAAATGCTCCAAACCACCAACCAGTGATATAATCAGAAATCAACCAATGGTTGATGATGATCCTTAATTATGTGCACCAAATTCTCTAGCAAGGCCAGTTGGGACGTTTCCGTCCTCGATGACTTTCTTTTGATGACGATCGCCGACCGTCTGGCCCACCGATGGCCCTGTCGGCTGCTTGGCAGGCCTGGGTGTTGGCCACTTTTTCTTCATGGCCGTTGTCTTTCCAGCAACAAGAAATTGAGATGATCAAGGCAGGTGTAATAAATATATATATGTGTGTGATTATATGGCAGATTGTGGCAGTAGCCTGGGTTGCAGTGTCAAACATTGTTCTGAATAGTAATTTTCTCAATAATTCAGAAGAGTTTGGCCATTTTGGGATCGTTGCTGCCATCATTCTGACGTTGCAAGGGTTCCATCGTCATAATGTCAAATTCCCTCCTCATGTCCCCTTATATTCCCATGTTTGGTAGTTGAAGCATATTGAACCCCTAAATTCCAAGGTATTCCCACTTTCATCCAAGAGGTCCAGGTCTGAGTTCGAGCGACGAGGGCTGGTGGCTTGGTGCTTCCGTCTGCTTCGCAGACTCGCGTTTCTTCTGATGATGGCTCACCTCGCCCGCGGCCAAAAGGAGGCTCAGGGCTCAAGTGGCTGACACCCTGAAAAGATCGATTCTTTTAGCTGCACATGGTGGAAAAACGGGAACTGCCCTTCACTGGTCGGTTTAGTCTGTTGATCATGAACGTTGTCTTCATGAGCAGTTCAGGTTCTAGTGAACATCTTCATGTGAAAATGGCCTCCCTTGTCGAAGCATGGAATAGCATGGAGGGTAAGCCTCCAGATCCCACTCATTAGAGTTTCCACCTGAGTATGCCTCCATTGGTGTGTATGTGTTTCACATGTGCCATTGTCAAACCCTTGTATATGGGTTATGGTCATCCGTACTGGGAATCAATATAATGGGCATACTTTACTAAATCCTATTGATCGGTGGATGATCATCCTCTTCTATGGGGACACAAAAACCATGTTTTGATATGTGTTCGACCATGGCGGATATCTTTTCATGGTCCATTGTTGCGTTTACCACACCAAGAAGCATGAGTCCTAATTAATTATTAGTTTTTCGGGACCATTCCACCAACCAGTCAACTCTTCGCTGAAAGAATCTGAAAGATTGGTCATGGCTCATCTTGTATACCACGGTATGAACTATTCCTCAGTGTATACATTTTACATCAAAAAGAACATCAACCCATCCTTCACCAGTTGGTTTATCCAGCTTTATTCTCATGTTTGTTCCTTTCATCACTGGTTGGTGGTTTAAGAACCCTTGAAAACTATATGGGGTGGTCATCATTCCGGGTTGCATATCAACAAGCAAATTGTTATGTCATCCCCTAGGGTCATCTCTACTTTCACTGGTTTACATCCCATTTTTGGTGGGTTTACATTTGAGAATAAATCTATGTTCCCCGTTATTCTTGGCAAAATCCGTATTTGTTGCTGCTGAATTATCCTCTCCAACAGATTCCCTATCTTGTTTTACACCCTATCACTGTCAATTTTAGCTATTCTGCATGTATTTTTCGGTCAGTATAGTATATAGTCCTTTATGAAAAATTGAATTCTGGCAAAAGGTTAAGTTCTATGGCAAAAGATTAACTTCCCAGATGCATTGAGATTGACTTGTATTTATCCCCATTTGGATTGGTCTGAAGATTGGAAAAATACGGTATACCGTATACCCAAAAAAAAAAAAAACGGAAAATGATGATCAACCATGGCATGGAATGGAATACCTTTCGGCAATCAAACGTGGCTCGGAAATCCTCTGTAAACGGAGCTTGCAATGGGACATATGGGACAATGATTTATAAATTTTATAAATGGGAGATTACCCTCTGGTAAACTAACATAGCTATGGAAAATCACCATTTTCAATGGGTAAATCCACTATAAATGGCCATTTTCAATAGCTATGTTAAATTACCAGAGGGTATCCATTGCCATGTTTGATGACCGGCAGAGGACAAGTCATACTTCACCGGCCGCTGAAAAGTTTGGCCTTTCGACAAGGATTCCCCCCCTGACCATTTGCGTCGTGACGTCGCGACATGAGGTTTTTCGAATTGATCCAGAAATATCCAGAATATATTGGATTCCCACTAGATATTCCCTTTAAAAAAAATGGTTGGTTCATGTTGGTTCAATCCCCATACAAACCATTGTTATTCATTCATCCATACAACCACCATTTATACACTAGCCTATATTTTATATTATTTTATGGTCTGTTGGCCCATATAAAATATATAAACCAGATATAACCAGATCTATTTCTTTGACACAGCGAAATCTTCTCCAATATGCCGAATGAGCCACGAATTGCTTCGCCGCATCTTCCATGGCTCGCAGGGACACCCCGCCGCCACACTTGGCAGCATAGCTCTCGTAGACTCGGTCAAACCTCGGGAGACCCTCTGGTAGTAATTTCACATACCCTCTGGTAAACTAACATAGCTGTTGAAAATGACCATAGAAATAGTGGATTTTCCCAGCTATAAAATGGTGGATCTTTCCATAGTTATGTAACAGTTTACCAGGCCGGGTAGCTACCCGTTGTAGCTGATTTACCAACGAAAAATGGTGATTTTCCAGTTCGCAAAGTGTTAGTTTCGGAAATATGGAGAAATGTTGGAATGTGTGGAACAAAATATGCAGAGATATGCAAAGATATGGATGTGGGTCAAAATGGAAGACCGATGTGGGACCACAGATGTTAGTCTAGTTTAGTATTAACCATCCAATTATTGGGGTACCTAATTTTGACCCATACCCATATACGGAAATGGAAACGTCTGGCAAACATGTGGAAAATAAGCTGGAACATTCATCAAATGGAAGCTATAAATGATGTTCAGCTGGGGACCGGATTGGCTAAGTAAAGTCTAATTTTCGTTGCTGGTTTTTCTTCCCATGAAATCCCACATAAAAATCTCATCTTTGGTGACTGAATCCCCACCATATTTCGTCATCCAGATCTCCACATATGTTGATTTCATCCCCATGATAGCACCATGTTTATTGCCTCAATCACAACAAAAAAACAACGGAAAAAAAGGAAAAAAAACACACGTCAATGTGGGAAACTCAATGCCATAAACCTACCATTTCGGGATGGTTTATACCGCCCATCTATGATGATAGGATGGATGGGAATGGTTTATATAATTGGGCCACATTGCCACATGGTTATGGGTCAAAAGCCAGGTAGCCTACCCTAAGTCATAGCTGGATGATGCTGGATGTTGATTTCCCCCAAAACCCCAAATATATTATCATAAATATGTTATCCCCAAATATATATTATCATATATAAAAAATATATTATCCCCAATTATATATTATATTAAATTATATTATATGATATTATATTATATTATATTATATTATATTATATTATCATACATATATATATATCTATTATAATAGCTTTCCGAGCCATCCCCACATTGGGAGTTGGCCAATCATCGTCCAGCGTCCACGTGGCATCCGGCTGCGGCACCACCGGCTGCAGGGATGCAAAGACCCGCCCCAGGGCCTTTGCAAAACTGCCGCGGTCCAAGCGACCCGAGCTGCCTACGTTGAAGCGCCCCAAGGGAGATAGGGAGGTAGCCAGGGACTTAGAAGATAAATTCATCTCGATTTCTTTATATTTCTTTATAGATTCTATACGTTTTAGCCAGCAAATATCATGATTGTTAATGGTCAATGATTTGTTCATGGTTTTATTCAGTGTTCATTGATATAGGATTGTTTTAGATCATGATGGTTTCATGGCTGTCATTGGAGTATGACCAACTTAAACATGGGGACAATGACCAAGAAGATCAATGTTGCCAAGAAAGTCAAAAGACGTTTAACCAAAAGAGGGTAGACTGTATGAGCAAGAACAGGGATAGAAACCTGCCAAGCAACCTGATAGTCAATCTAAAAAACCATTGCAAAACTAAAAAAAACCAACAAAGTTGGGATTGGTGCATCAACCTTCAAATTTGATCATATACACTCTAAATGATCAGTGGCTGATGGCACATGATTGAAAACCCGTGGGAACATGTTGATTTTTTGTTGACTATGAATGGACATCATCGTGTTCCTCTAGTTTTTAGATGTTTTTTTACATACAAACTCTGAACCTTAAGTTGTGATCAATTAAAAAAAACACAATCCCCGCAGTACCTTGATCTTCCCGCATGAAGCATTCCTTGCACAGCACTTCAATGGGCACAGCCATGGCAAGTGTATCGAAACTACTCAGACGCACGGGTAAAAATGACATGGGTTCCAAAGTGTCACTAACTCGATGTTTTCCTCCAGTCCGTTGATATCTGCATCATTGTCGATGCAGTGATTTTTTAATGGACAAACGTGACAAAAAATGTTTAGGCTGTCAGTGAGAGGATTGCCCTCCAACAAACATGTTCATTTGAAATGTCTGCTAAATCAGGGCTCAAAAACCCCTGAACCACCACAGACCCAGCAAACAACAGTGGAATCGGATTGCTACAGTTGCAAGTCGTCAACAAGTCCCCCCCAAAACCTTTGATGACCAATTGTTTTCATCACATTTGGGTCATTTTATTTTATTTACAAGTGTTTTTTTTTCCAGATCCCCCTTGCATGTTTTTCACATTTACAAAATGTACAATCGTTTCTCAAAAACACCACCCAAAACCCCGGTGAACGGGTCCCATGCTTCCCACCCGTCTCACGGGTGGATGGGACCTTTGGACTTCCCCCATTGAACCTGGCGGAAGATTGCTGGGGATGAAGGACCTAAGATTTGGTGATCTCCGTATTTGTGTAAACATATTTCATGTGCTGTTTAAATATGCATAATCCGATACGTTGTGTTTTTTCACCATCCAAATTTTGTTTTTTGCAAAATTTGTAACATATATAATTATATATATATAATTTATAAATATAAATACATGTGTGCCATGCTAAGAACTTGAAAATCCAAGGTCGGGTTTGAGTGTTTGGACAAATTGACACTACAAGAAACTGCTATACGCCCACGTATGAAAGTACGTATCATTGCACGTTTGGTTGGAAGGCCCTTCACCACGGAGGGGAAACCGGGAAGCTTGTATCATGGAGGATGCGTGGACAAGTTGCTTCCTTTCCAGAGACCCTGCTGCATCAGGATAATCCTTACCGTGGGGATCAATTGGTTTGTAGATTGAGGTAAGTCACCAAAGCCCTGTCTATCTGCCCCAAGTTGCAAATTTTCCCATCCCTCCACCAATCACAGAGTTGGCTCAAGCAAAGTCTACAGGGTTTACCCTGAGACTTGGGGTCGTGTAAGTTCGGCCTTGAAGTACACGAATCGATGGAATCAACTAGTCTGGCTGAATTGGCTCACTAAACTGAAATATATCGTATCATATATCCTTTTCTGTTGCGCTGTGGATAAATTCCGCAGCCAGCAGTTGTGAAATGAGGTCCTGGTGCTAACACGATGGTGTTCGCCTTGTTCTGCCAGGCCAAGCTGGGAAGCAAGATTCGCACAGACGGCAACAAGACGCCGCAACAGCAGCACTATTAAGAGGCCAGTTCGCACGCCCGAGGTAAAATTGGCAGGCAATGCCCAAACTGCCGCAAACCACTTACATGGAAGGTCTCCATTTTTTTTGCAGACATTGACTCAGATATAGAGTTTCGAAATTCTAAAGCAATTCACGTGCCATAGCCACGTCATAGATGACCAGTTGCCAAGGCGTTCCAGAACAGAGGTCATCTTCGCCAAGTCATCATTGCTTCCTGAATTCGTTGAGTACTTGCCCGTTGTAGGTTCACAGTGTGAATCAAAGCGCTTCACAAGTACCTGGTTTCTTGCGCCTAATGCAGAGCAGCACCATCTCTGACATGAATTTCGGCTCACGAAGCGTATTCAAGAAGTGCCCTTGGCACAGCCAAGCTTTGAACCATAGTACTCTGAACAATCTTCCATGTGCTTCAGAACTTCGCGCAGCACACACGTCATTACCGATAAAAACAAGTAAGGGGACTGCAGCAAAAGTTTGACGGATCACATGCGCCAGGTTTTGAAGCGGGATTTCCTGTATCGATCGTGCGCGAAAAAGTCGTGATTGGTACAGGGATTTGGCGGTTCCGAAGAAAATGCTCAAAGTTTTTTTGGTGGAACCAAACAGCTTGGCTTCTGGACTTTGTATTCAACTGCAACCCAATCTAGAACAATGATAAATGCCTACCTGCCTGTTCTGACCACCGCCTGCAGCCTTCGAGCTATGTGGGCAGCGTCAAGGTAAACCTCTATGGGCTGAAACCGCGTTGTGCGCTGGTCGGGCCCCCATCTTTTTGGATACCGGCCCCGGCAGAGGAGACGTTGAATTGAGTAAAGAAATAGAACGATCGTTTGAAGGCTTTCTTGCAAACGGGAACCACCAATGCGGAAGTAAGACACTTGGGTAGGTAGCCGCGGGCCCGCCAGTCATTCAAAACCACTTGTACAGTTCGCTAGCAATGTAGAAACTTTCTTTTATACTGCAGTCATGTGGCTGCTGTGTAGCGCATATAGCCAGACATGAAAGCTCAACTGGATCCAAAGTAAACATTTCAACCGGATGACCATAATCCTGTCGTTTTCTTGCCCTACTTCATACAGAAACCGCTTTATCCCACAATGAATGGACATTCCAACTCCCCTATCAGACCTGCCATCAGACCTGCCATTTTGGACCCGCTGCTGAAGATAAGCGCAGCGTAATTGTGGGGTGCCATGCTTGCAATGTTAACCTGGGTTTCTGCCAGCAATAAGATGCCCAACCCTTCTTCTTTCATAACCCATATCCACGTTTAGAGTTGCCACTCTCTCCACCTAAGCCCCTGACATGAAAGGATCTACTTATAAGGAATACCACACGTATTGTTATTTTCACTGCACACCACTATTGAAATCAAGTGAAACGGATGTGCTTTGTCAAGCCCTTCTCAACTGCCATGGCCCAGGCCAACTGCAAGCTCTCAAGCTTCTGGCCTTCGTAGCCCTTGGAGTCTATCCTTGCCCAAAAGTGCTCCAAACCACTACTCTCGGCCAAGCTTCGAAGATTGCCAGCTCATGGCTTGTAAGCTCAACTCCTTCAGGAACTGGCCTGGGGCGTCTTTCAAAAGGTGGTGCAGCAGCTACTTCCAGGTCAGGAGCAGGGCCTGAGGCTGTGCAAGGCATGAGCAGGGCCTGAGGCTGCACTAGCGTTTGGATCTTCTGATTCTCGGTGACATCTTCTATCAAGCTTCCTCAGCCTCTACAAGCCTGCGACGCTTCCCATGGATGTGCCTGAACAAGGCATGTTAAGTATTTCCGTAACAATTTATAAGAAACCCCTTTCGTTACTCTTTATATAAGCTGCGTTTCCGGTTAATTGCCATGGTCCATTTAGGATGGGATGCTTTTTGGAAGGTTATCGCCATGTCAGACACACCCTGCAAAGGTCCTGGCAAACCCTGGACGGCGCTCTGATTTTGGTACATCTTTGGTTTCGGATGAATAATTCCTTCCTGCTTACTTCCCTCACGCCTACCTCCTTCATGTGGGAATTTGCTCTTGACTGCGGCGAAATGTGTCAATTCCCTGGCATGCAGCGCTTGCCCCGTGACCACCACCCTGCTGACCAATTGCCTTTGATCACCGAAGCAGCACTTGAGGACGTGGAGGACATGTGCTTGCTGTCTTCTTTGTCACTGACGAACTTGAAAGCAACTGCGCTGTCTGAGACTCGTACTGCCAGCTTGTCCTGCCACTTCACGGGCAACTTGCTCCAGGAGTTGAGCATGTGGCTTTGCTTACGCTTGGTGACAATATGCAAGGCTGCCAGGATGGTCGCGTCGCTTGTCTGAGGCAAAAAGATGCTTCGGTTTGATTGACTGCGAAATATATAGTTTGCCCCAGATGGTGGCTGAGCGGTGTTTGCTGTAGCGCCTGCACATGTGTGTTTCAAATGTCCGTTTTGGTGATCGGGGCCTCTATCTGCCATACATTTACCTGCAATTGCTGGTAGTCTAAATGTCTGCAACTCTGTTGCCCACGTACCAATGGACTCCCCTGTTCCTGGCCTCATGTGCAAACTCCCGTGGCCAGCCTTGAGCCCCGGCGTTCTGCTCCTAAGGTCTTTGTTTACTTCGCCCCTCACCGGCCTACTCAAAGCAGATGTTGGCACTAAGCCTTGGTGCTTGCGGATTCAAGTAGACAACAAGGCTGCAACGGCTTCCATCAGGTGCCGTGCACACTTGACAAGACCATAGGGGTCATCACACCAGCCGAGTTTGCGATGACAAAAACTGTAGAGCCAGCCACCATCTATCACAACCGCTTGTTGCCAATAAGCCATTCCGAGAGCGAAACCACAGCCAAACCTACATTCCCTGCATTGATGAACCTAGACACAACCGGCGTGAAGCATAGGCCTCGCAATGGTACTTATAGCCATGTTGGATCGAAGGGGAAATTCTGGATGTCATGGACAGACCAGTTTGCCTCCAGGGGTGTCTGCGCCTCCAGAACCTGAAGCATGTGACAACCACAGAAGGGGTGCATCCTCTGAGGTGTTTTCCAGACCTGTGACAACGCAGCGTCCTCGGCGGCAACGGGTGCATTTTTCGGTGCAGCTGCAGCTGTTCTTTCCTCTCCCGTGCAGCCTACTGTGCCTAGGTGAACGATAAGCAATGCTTCTTGCACCATGTGTTGCTTTCTCGTTTCCTCAAGCGCTGTTCAAGATACCCCGGAAGCTGTAGGTGAGCTCACTGGCGGGCCTTTCGTTCTCAGAACCATGCCCATCAGAAAAGCCCTTGTGTAGTAACATCGGTGCCCGGGGCGCAAATGGCTGCCATCGAACGCAATTTCCACTGCTGTTGGGCCTGCCCTTTGCGATCCCAACTAACTAGACTGGAAAGGACAAGTCTCCATGCCCACAATCCATTGCACTGGAAACAAAACAAGCCTGTGACATTGCAATTTCATTGTCACTCTCCAATGCAAATGTTTTTGAACAGCCATGTTTGCAGTTGTGTCCTGGAGCGTCCTCATAATTTTAGTCAGCGCATTGAGATACGCTGGGCACAGCACTTGCCAAGTTCTTCCCTGCAGGTCACCAAGTTCAAGCTAGGGCATCCCTCAATTCATGCCCCACCAATTTCCAGAGGCTCACGGCACCCAAACGCAATTCAGTGAAGAGTGGGCCAGCCAGCATGCAAAAAAAAACAAACCAATCAAAAAAAAACACATTTATTAAAAAAAAACATCCGGCATAGCCGCCGGGCTTACCGTGTGGGCGTTAATGCGTTTATGGCTACCTGAAATAAGGCCATTTAAAAACTAACCTGAAATAAGGCCTTCCCGGGCCGCCTTGAGCCAACTATAGTTCTCATTGCCAGTTTTCGGTAGCGTTCGGTTCGAATTCAGCCAGACGATGCCAGTCCCCAGTTTCGCCCAAGGCGCAGGTTGAACAGCTCGGTGTCCGGCAAGTCGATCAAGCCACTGATCTGCCAGACGACGGGAGCTTGGTGAAAACTGGGCTGAGACTTGGGACTGGCTTAACCAACATCAATGCCAGCTTTAAGCTAAACAGAGATTTTACAGAGATAAATGTGCTTGTTCTTGAACTTTATCGATAGGATTCAACAGAGGAAAGGAAATTCACTCACTAAAAAAAGGAGATTGAGATGGATTCAAATCTTACCATGGAGATATTTACCCTCTGGTCACGAGAGATGGCAATGGAAATCCTCTTTTTATCCAGGGGAAAATCACCAATGCATGAAACTTTAAGGGCCTGTCAGAGGGTGGGATTCATGGTTGCTACCAACTCCAGATACAAGAGGTGAACGGGTAGATAAAGATATGGAATTAACTTTTCTAGGTGAATTATACAATTCACTGACCTGAAATGTTCGGCTGTTTTGGGATAGTTACCATCCTAACCATCATTCATTGAGGGAGAACAGTGAGGTGGTTATAATTTACCCAGACCCTATGAATAGTTGGAGCAGCCCTGCTTTTAGTACTAAACCTCCCAATTTTCAGGGGTTATGAATTTTCAGTCGCCAAATCTGCCCTACACAGTCCCTCACAGAATATGGCTGGTTGAAGCAACACTAAATGGGATTAGACTCCCGAAGAATGGGTTTGCGTGAGTAATCATCAAAGGTTGGATTGGAAGATGAACAGATTTCGTGGCACCCTGGCACCCTGGCATATCCTCTGATCTTGTCTGATCTTGTTTGGCCACATCCAAACATGGTGATTTTCCCTGGCCATGTGTGGGCACATCAGTCCAACGCGAAACCCAACAAAGATATCATCTAATCTAGATGTCTAACCGGATAATCATGTTCCAATATGTTCCAATATGTTCCAATATATTCCAATATGTTCCAAGCCCACTTATGATATTTCTACGGGTACTACGGGTCCGTAAGTAAGTCTCAGTGGGCATGCCGTGCGCCGCAACCCCCAGGTTTTTGACCGACCTTGGCAGGAGTGCGAAGCGGTAAGCAACCACCCAACTTCTCTCTGTTGTTCATGATGTACTGCACCTGATGTTGAAAGAGCGAAACAGTCACAGTCCGTTACCAAGTTCACGGACAACTCAATTTAGGTGCAGAACATGGTCTGTGTCAAAGACGATAAGAATCATGTCGTTTTTTCCCAGCAGTGACCCAGTACCCTTTTGAGCCTGAAAGAGAAAGAGAAAGAGTGACTCAGTATTACAGTACTACTAACAAATTGCCATTGTCCATAGTTTCAAGTAGTTTCAAGTAAAGAAAATCGACTTCCCGTGCATGGGGTCATCTCGACACGAGGCCTGTGTGATCAATCAAACTTGGGATTAGACCCGACCAAACATCTTTGATATCGGGTGCACATCAAACAATATAGAATCGGACATTGATACGATGTGTATATATATATACATGTGTATATCCAACATTTTTGCTGGTTGATCAATAATCAAATTTGAATCCAATCTTTAGCCCATCTCACACCATTGGCTCATACACAAATGCTTTCTTAGTGGATATCATGGTAATATTTGACTTAGATTGACTCAATGCTCTCTGTAACCCAATATTTTATTGGGTTTCACCATGTTTCAACCAAAAATTTGGCGAAAACAACGGATAGGGCCGGATAGGGATCCTGATTTTTCACCATAAGCACAGCCAACCTCTCCCGGCCTCCCGGCCTCTGGAGAATCCGGCCCTGGTTTCCTGAAGAACTCACCCCCCTGGCGCGATGTCATGGAGACCATGGTCTCGACCGTCAATGCACGGCGAATTTGTTGCTGGATGGGTTGCTGGGGGTTGCTGGGATGATGACATTACGAATGTGATGATTGCTGGATCATTCCCGAAAATTCCCTGCGTAAAACGCACCAAGATTAGCAAAATGATCCAACAGCAATCATCCTCTCCAGCGAGGGCACCTGCGGATTCTTGATCTGCTCATCTGTTAGGGGAATCTCCAGGACATCGCGAAAGCTCAACATCTGTGGCGGGAGACGGCCCGATTGAAGCCCCCAAAACATCGGAGCCCAAATTCTGAGCACTTCCCAAGTCGTCCAACAAATTCTGAGCCCATCATGCATGCGGCTGCATGCGGCTTTGTCTTACCACAAAAGGATGGATGGATTTATCATATGATTTTCTCCATGATGGCCACAACTTGGGATATCCCCCATTTGCAGAGACACCGATATGTGGATGTTGAACACCTACACCAAATACGAAGCCCTGTAACATAACCCATCAGTCAACCAGAACCCTGTGAGTTTTCTGTGGCTCTACATGTACAATGTAACCACAACCATTTGAGCAGTGTTCAAACCTTCCGTCATTCCATGATTCTTAGGATTCCCACTTCATGGATTATGATAATCCCCACTAAACAAACGGTAGTATATTCCCAAACTAATCATCAACCAACCATCATTCGTCAGTTATATCATGTTATATCACATTATATCTCCATCTACTGAATCTATTGATCTGCGTAAATTATAATATCTCACTAACCTGAGTTAAAGCCATTTGGGGATGATTTCCCTTATTAACCATGATTCCAGGCTTAGGTCGCAGTGAGGTCGTTATAATTTACCCAGATCTATGGTTCAAAATGGTTCAAACCCTTAGTGACCAACCAATCACCAACAGGGCGCTCGGACCTCATCCACCTTCAGACTCTTTTGCTGATGGACCTGGGAGATTCCGGGTGAATCCATTGGTGATCTCAATGGATTGGTGATCCAAAGTGTGTGTCAATAGAGGACTGATGTTCCCGGTGTTGTTCCGCCAGAAACCAATCCTGAATCCTAAGTGATGAACGAATACGGATGTGGATAAGGACGAGGATGAGCATGCAGATGATTTGGAGGAGGATGAGGATGATGGTTCATTAGTATCACTGTCATTGCAATCACTATCAACATCTATCAACTAATTTTGACCAACTAATTGTTGAAACACAATGATAATAATGATCATCATGTTCGTATATCTATTGATCAATCATGATACCTAGCGGTTGGTACAAGAATTGTAATGTTTATCTCGTTGGTGGTTTCAACGGCAGTGGAAAATACGAAAGTCAATAGGGAATGTCGTCGTCGTCGTCGTCGTCATCATCATCATCATCACCATCACCATCACCATCACCATCATCATCATCATCATCGTCATCATCATTGTCATCATCATCATCATCATCATCACCATCATCATCATCCCATTCGTTGGGTGGGAAATCACAAATATTTCGAACCACAAAACCAGATATGTGTACTTCATCTGGGTGTCATGTTGGGTGTGGTTTGGTGATGATGACTATCATTATTATCATTATCAACTATATATATAATATATACATGCAACTATATTATATAGTTGTTGAATTGATACTGTAAACCTAGTTGCTATATGCACCATGATGGCTTCAAATTCAAACAAATTATATAGCTACCTCTGGCAACTTTACATTGCATAATGATATTATTTCCGCAATGTTCAAAACCCTCTGCCATTCCATATCCTTCCATTGTACTGGTTGGTCAATCGATATTAATGAGGATTTCCATACAAGTAGAGGATAGTCCCCAACATATCTAGTAGAACAAAACTATACTTAATCATCAATCAACAGAGACTTTGAAGATTGCTGAATTGTTGATAATCGCATTACCCTCGGGGAATCATTGGTGTGGTTAGCTGGAAAGTGCGTCACCCAATTTAGGACACGGGATGTCCTAGGTTTGATGACACAAAGGAGGCTAATTCCATGAAAATCATCATTACCCTCTGGTTATAACTAACATAGCCATGGTATAGATGGCCCATGAAAATAGATGGTTTACCTATTAAAAATAGTGATGTTCTATGGCGAACTGTTAAATAACCAGATGGTAATCATCATTAATCACCATGATTGACTCTTCAACAAACCACTCTTCACCATTCTGAAAACCATCATTTATGATATGTATGGATGATTTTCCATCCATAACAACCTCCATTTATGGATGAATTTCCCATTAAAATATATCAAAACACCCATTATCATTAGCCATGTATCAATCCTTGTCCTTACTGAGGTTTTTGGCGGTGTTGCGGCCCTGGAAGGTCGCCAAGGAGAATCCCTTTAAAGTCTTGGCCTTGGGAAACGGAGCCGGAGGAATCGACAAGGGGTATAATATACAGTATTTATTATGTATATATATATATACACACATAATATGTATATATATATATTAATATATCATATATCTATATAATAAATCTATATAATAAATCTATATTGTATATCCTAGGGTAAACATACAAAAAGATGTGGAGCATGGGAAAACCCCTTCGGAAAGTGATTCATCTCAGAGTCCATGGCATGAACGATGAAAAACGCTGGCTTTCCGTGGCAAATATCAGACCCTGTGAGAATTCAATTCAACGATATTTCCGGGAAAAATGGAACCTGTTCAAGAGACATGTCATTTGAATACCACTGAGAGAATTGCATTTTTGTTTAACAGACTACTACCTCCAATACGTTTCAAAATGAATGTATATCCAAAAAGATATCATTTTGATAAAGAAAATTATGATCAATCAGTGAATCCTGATTTTCAAACAACCCCTCCAGCTGGTGTGTTAATTGATCTAGTGCCGGCAAAAGTGCTACACCGACCACATAAATGATACTGTATAAACAGCCCAGGGCTCTATTAATCCAAGGCTGACCTGGCGAAACTACATAGAATATCCTTCAAGACTCTGAAAGATGTCCCCATTGATGGCAGAAATAAAAACACATCCACACATTCATTCGCTTTGTTTGCAGTGTCAAGCCACCCTCCTTCAATGGCGCAAAAAAAAAACACAAAATACAAACATATAAACAAAACAATGAAATTAAAACAAAAATGAACAATTAAAGTTACACTACATGAATCATAGAAAAATTACACTGAGATAAGTATGATCAAAGACCAAGTCCAAAAACAGGACAGGAATAAAAGATGAAATAGTGAAAACAAACTATAATGAACAGTGAAGGTAGAAAATGAGAAAGACATGAATACGCCAAAGAAAGAACAGTGATACATTTTACTTTGTTTCAACAACTGGCGAGAAAGAAAAGGCTTTCCCACAATACCATGACTGGGACGGGCATCTCCCCCAAGGAAAAACAACAAATCACCAACTTGGTGTAATGTTGGAGGAAACCAAGAGTAAAATCATACAATTGCTACGTGGCAAATTCCGATCATGACAACCAATTGAAGATGGAGCGAAACATCTTCTTTTTTTGCTCTGTTGGTGGTTCTGCCTGGTTGCAAGTTTACACCGGCCGCGCATATTCTGCCATCAGCCCGCCCTTAAACACAGGGGGTCACCCTGAGTTGTGAGAGTCAACACACATTCATGAGTTGGTTCACCCCAAAATCCTATATATATACTATACATGTAGAGAATCAAACATCATATTATCATATATCATTATATTATATATATATATATATTATTATATATATTATATTATATTATATTATATTATATTATATTATATTATATTATATATATAATATATACTATATATATAATATATAATATATAATATATAATATATAATATATAATATATAATATATAAGATATAATATATAATATATAATATATAATGTATAATATATAATGTATAATATATAATGTATAATATATAATATATAATATAATATATATAATATATATAATATATTATGTTATATTATATCATATCATGTTCACCATATCTTCGCTGGTTCGTATCACAATATGATGCCACCAGATCCCTCCTTGGGTGAAACCGGCCAAGATCACCGTGGGGCGGCCGCCCGTCTCAGCGTTCTTGGCGGCCTCGGCCGTAGGGGCCATGGTGGGTTTTTTAAAGAAAACTTCGAAAGATGGGTTTGGTTGAAAACGTTGGGAAAGTTGGGAAAATGTTGGAAAAAGTTGAAAAAACTTGACACATTCGAACATTTTTTGATGCTTTTATCATTCAATGGAAGGGGTCACGGGAAAATCTAATTGCGGTTGAAACCATGGCTTTTTTATGAACACGGGTGTTTACTGTAAACTTTCCCATTCATTCTGAGAGTGAATAATCTGGCTGTGGCCCAACATTGGGATCAAATGGGGATAGAATATGGACTGAACTAGCAAACATCATCAAACATCTGGATTTTGGACTAGATGTTTACCACCCATGATATGGAGAAAAGATCAGGGGATATGATATATGATACATGTATAGTTATAATATATATATATATAATGTATATATGTATAACTATATATATATTGTATCTATATTCCTATATTCATACACATTACATATGCTTTCCGCGTGCATCCAATATGTTTTCCGCTTTTTTCTCCAGCACAGTCTCATGACCTGGGAGCGTACCTGGGACATGGCCGCGTAGATCTTCTTGTGATCATGGCCTTCGGTGCCAGTCGGCACTCAAAAAGCAACTGATGGGACTGGAGGCTTCAACAAATGGATCATCAAAATCTAGATGATCAAGTTCTGGTTGGTGGGATACCCCTCCGAAAAATGATGGAATTCGTCAGTTGGGATCTGTTGATTCCCAATATATGGTAAAACATGTTCCAAACCACCAACCAGATAGCCATACATAGCCTATAACTATTGAACATTGGCCATAGATATAGTTGATTTACCCATATTTACCCATGAAAAATTGTGATTGTCCATCGATGATCAGCCAGTACTTAATATGGTATTTCATAGATTTAATAGACATTTCATTGGTTTTCCCATGGTTTTAAGACTGGATCGGATGATCAAGTTTATTCTCATTAACCATCATTAACCACTATTATTGGTATATAATCCCATTATAAAGACGATTATCCCATTATAATCCCATATAATACCCATATATTAACAACGGGATCATCTAATGGGTAATATATAATCCCATATAATACCCATATTCATCCATATTCCATATTTATTGGTATATATTCCCATTATATAATCCCATATAACCATAATATATTAGTAGTATATAATCCCATAACAATCTATATAATGACAATCACTAATAGCATATAATCAATAATACCCATTATATTCCATATTCCATATAACATCATATAACCATAACAATCACTTGCCAGGCTTCTATCGAATGGATCACGGGATCATCGCCATTCATCGCCTCCCGGCAGCATGAAGGCCGACAGCAGCTCGTCGTCCGAGAAGTGCGCCACGCGGTCCGCCAAGCCGTTGGCCTATGGGAACCGGGGACCCACAACGCAAATCCATGAAGAAATGCTTATTTTCATGGTGATTTCATGGTGATTTGATGATTTGATGCTGAGTTTATGGTGATGTTACCATGTTCTTGAGACTTTATGCTTATAGTGATGGTGCCCTCTGTGACTAGGGTTGCTGGTATCTTTGCATGTCCGCACAGTTCTGAACTACAACCGGCTGAATGAAAAAATGGTCGATGGTGTCCTTTTTTCTGTTGATTTGATGGTGGCTTTGTGGTAATTTATGCTGAGTTGATGGTGACTTTATTGCAGTTTTGGTGAGTTTATCGTGATTTCAGGCTTCGACATGATGATTTAATGGCGATTTAATGAGATATAAGGGATGATGATTTCATGGTGATTGAGTGGAAAGTGTGAGATTTGTCTTTTTGGATCTATATAATTGGAATTGTTTGTGTTTGGATGATTGTCGGATATTGTCACCTATTTGTCAATGCTTTATGGCACGTACGGGATCAGTTGTGTCCTTGGATCACAAAAGGGATCGACAAAAAGGTCTTGAACAAAACGGGGATCAAATTTCAAGAACAAGCAAAAACATGGTGAGGTCAAACTCAAAGAGGGGGTTGATCTTAGCATTAAAAAGGCCATGGTGTTTTTCACCCTGACTGGGCCTTGATTTAAAACCAGGATGGTGTGCAGTGTGCAACATTGACATGTTGCACGTCAGGCATGGGGAGAGAGCACCGGCAAAGGGCTTGGACACATCCCCAAACATGGAAGGTTCACTGCCGTGTTTCACATGCGCACACATCACAAGTCACAAGCCATGCAAGGATCGCAGTGTCATGCTGCGCTGAAATACGGGCGTTCTCAGCAAAATCAGTCTTAAAAACATCATCCACCCAGGCGAAAGCCATGGATGGATTCGTTCGCACTCTGAGAGTGTCATCCTGCGCCCCATGTCAGGTGTTCAACGTGCGTGTGAAAAGGGCCTTTAAAAAGCCGCAACCAGCTGAATAAGAAACACACCAGAAATTCTATGTTTTCAAATCCTGGGTTCAACCTTCAGCGGTCCCGGTGATGCTCTCCAAAGGAAAGAGAGTAAGAAACTGTATGTATCTGCCCCAAGAAACATTGATCATTGTGCCAAAGAGGAATCTCCATTGTATCATGCGTTGACAAATGAACTAATATTAGGGTCTGAAAACGGTTTGTATATCCTAAAATTCAGGAAACATGATGATTCTTGAAAGTATTCATAAAGATATTGATAAGTATTTGCAGGAAAATAGATCATCACTATGGCACTATGGTGGATATGTGGATTAATATTAGAGGTATTCTGGGGGTACCTCAATATGTTCATCAAAATCGTCTTAAATTTGTGATTATAGTATATTAGAGTTCTTAATATATGAATCATCTAATATATTACAAAAAAAAAACAATAAACATATTTTATGGACCATATAATGATATATCCATCATACACTATATGATTATCCATGATATTAATATTAATATCCATCACACAATATTATGGACCATAATATCCATCATACAATACATTTCATCTTATTATGATGGTCCATGTTTCACAATTTCATGGATCATCTTATTAATATTCAAAATATTATATATTTCCATCATACAATATATTTCATCTTATTACAATGGTCCATATTTCACAATATTTCCATATTTCATGGATCATCTTATTAATATTCACAATATAGATATGAAAATGAATATCCATCACACAATATTATGGACCATAATATCATATAATATTCATCATAATATCCATCATACAATATATATTTCATGGACTATTAGGTGATTGGAAAACTCTAAGTAGCTCCTTGGCTCCCCATTTAATAGGGAATATGAATACCCCTGGCTCCTTGGCTCCCTCCTAACCATTGGATAGTGGATGGTCAAAATTAGGTACCCCAATAATTGGATGGTTAATACTCAACTAGACTAACACCTGTGGTCCCCTAGGTCTTCCATTTTGACCCATATCCATATTTCATGGATCATCGGATTTTTTCTGGGCACATGTTGTCCCTGGGTGCTTCGCGGATCGCCTCGAAGATCTCTCGCCGGATCAAAGCACCGTCCTGGATCCCCGGGATCGTCGGAGAGGGGGATCAGATCCCATGGTAAACATAGAAAAAACGATGGAAATCACCATTTTTAATAGGTAAATCACCATTTTTAATAGGTAAATATCACCATTTTTAAAAGGTAAATATTAGGTAAATCAACTAAAGTAGGTGCCATTTTCGATAGCAAAGTGTTAAATTACCAGAGGGTATATGTTTAACGTCATGTTTTTCTCATGTGTACTGGGATAGTTAATAGTCATGTATAAAATCATGGTCTGTTCCATATTTTCCATGATTTTCCGAATTCAAAAAAAATAGGCGTGTGAGTTCGATTCTACCGATTCCTGAATCATGGAGCCTGGAAAAGTCATGGCGGTCACAGGATCAGTTTCTGAAACAAATATCTGCTCTTTCAAGCTGCACTTTTACAGGTGAAAATCTTCACAAGAATGGTGGGGCCCAATCATCCCACTTCCGACGGAAACCAAAAAACATGTTTTGCACACCAGCAGCAAGACATACAGCAGCCTTTTGCCCAAGTGATCCACGTGTGGTTGTTGGCAAGATTTACCCTCTGGTAATTTAACATAGCTATGGAAAATCACCATTTTTAATGGGTAAATCCACTATAAATGGTCATTTTCAATAGCAATGTTAGTTTACCAGAGGGTACCCTGAGCTAGACTAAAGTTGACTAAAGTCTATGATGAATCCCCCCGGGAGAACAATCCCCCCGGGAGAACAATCTGCAGATGGCTGGATTTTTCCATTGCTCCATCATTGGGGAAGATATTTCCTCAGAAGTGGCAGTCAGAATCGTTGTATCCTCCATGAAAAGGATTTCTCCGGCTGTATCTAATCTAATCGCATCCCCAACTTGGTTGTGCTGATGGCAAAATGTGTGCGTTACCCATGTATACATATATATATATAATGTATTCCTGTGTCTTGGTGATATTCGCATGCTTGCTGCTCATATGATTCATATGCCTTTGTTGGTCAAAACACCGGTACCCGTTTTTGACATTGAAATAGCTGCTAGTTACGGATTTTCCGCATACAGAACAATCAGACAATCAGAGGTTCAAATCGCCATCTCCATTTCTCAAGGTCAAATCCAACAGCGTAGCGCGTTGAAACCTGACTGCCGACCTGCTTGGCCGCGTAGCGCTGGCAGTCGCCATCGGGCGTGCGCTCCAGGACCTGCAGGAGAATCACCAGCTGTAGACCAGGGGAATAGAAAAATGGCGATTGAACGGGAGATGTTCAGATTCTTCATGGTTTTAAATCTAACCTAGGGATATAATTTAATATATATATATATATATGTATAATTAACCAATATTAACCATATATGGAAGGCTGGGAAGGGATTCATTACGATAGGAGTCAGCCATGGCGGCCATGGCCATGGCCAATTTGTTCATCCTCCCTGCCTCGATGAGCTTCCCATCGTGGTCATTGTCGACCAGGTCGTTCCAAGCATCGCCCCAAATGAGTTTGATGCAATCAAACCTCAGTGCGCCATGCCTTGACATGGCAGTGGGTCAAAACCAATAGTACCCCTGTAGTTCACATCAAAATAGCTGGGATTTATGGATGTGAATAACCCACTAAAAATGGTATTAATTTGTATTGATCCATAGCCACATGGCTTGACTCAGAGTTTTTGACACTAAACTCACTAGACTTTTGGATGAGACTGAATGAAACTTCTTCATGATGAAACTTCTGAAAATGCGACTCTCCAGTCATGACTCTGCTGTTCTGCAAAATCACAATGTTCAAGAGGTAACCATCCACAAAAATGTTCGGAGAAACTGATGGAATTGTCCCTCAAAGTACTGGGCTAGTGGGCTACCCTAGGCCTATTCCTCCACCATCGTCAGCCATGGATCACTGACCGATTCTCTTGATTCCTGGGTCAAAACGATCTGTTTCCCCTCCAAAATGAACTGGGCGGATCCCGGTAAAAATTCATGCTCCCCTGGTGAAAAACACAGTTTCACTTTTGATCCTAGTGGTGTCATCAAAATTATTCTGTCTAAATTACCATTATCCCCTCGAACAAAACTAGAAATCTAAGGGAATGGCTGTATGCCCAGTGCCAAACCTGAGGCCTCCCGCCCTGCTCCGCGAAAAAATCCCTCAAACTCTTGGATCACCTGGAATGTCGCTGGGGCTAAGGTGAAAAGGCTGCTTGAAGAATGACCATCTGGAGCTCATGGATTTTTTCCATGCACAACCTGGCGACAAGAATGCAACAGAACCGTCTATTTGGAAACTTGGAAAGTTGGAGAGTTGGATGATCCACCTTCGACACCAGGCGATCATTCAGCATCACTAAACCACCCAAAGTTGTGCGCGGGTGTCAATGAATTTTGCAAACACCCAGAAGAAAAATGGTCCAAACCTCGCAAAAAATACGTAACCGTAACAGTTCCCCTCCAGTAAATCAACATGACGTGCCAAATCAGGGCTTGGAAGATGAGTTTCCACGTTTCCACTCAATTCTGGCTATGTTCATCTATTTTCAGGGTCTATCTTCAATCACCAGAGGGGAGGTTTGGTTGATCATCTCCGTCGCCTTGGAGTTGCCACGGACCGGGCCGTCCAAGCGCTGGTAGTTGCAGTTCACAATCATCACTAAGTTGTTGAGCCTTCCAAAGGAAAGTCTACAAGAGCTACATGTATCTACATGTGGTATCAGTTTTCGGTATTTGGAATGAGTTGACATCATGTGATGGGTATCAGGGTATCAGTTGGTTTAGGGTGTCATGATGTTTTCATCTTTGTTTTTGATCTTTTGGTTTTCGGTTGATAGTGTTGAGGTATGATGGGAATGGCTTCCAAGCTGACCCCAGCCCATCCGCCCAGCCGGTTCGAACCACGCTTCAGGCCTTTCGTAGCCCGCACGAGCAATGGCCTTTGAAAACTTTGGGAAACGCTGTGGCCAAGGAGGGCCAAGGTGTTGAGTCAAAGCTGGAGATGGCTGGGGATTTCTGCAAAACTGTCGCACATGGATGCACATGGGGCATCTAACCAAGAAAACATGATAATCAGATCTCTACAATAAACATCAATAAACACCCTCCAAGCACCAACCCAAAATGAACAAATCCACAACTAAAGCTACAGTACCTTTCCGGGGGCGGGTTTGGAATTCGGGGAAGGGATTGGTGACTTTTTTTTGTGTGCTGATCAATATCATGTTCTATCATTTTCTCAAAAGTGGGATGATCCAATACTCAACAAGGCAAAAACCTGCAGGTTCTTGGCGCATCTTGGGGCGAATAAGCAACAAAACGTAGAGTCGTAAAGAGTCACAACCATGGATCAATACTCTTGACCCATCCTATAAAGTTTAGGTCAATTTCCCCATCCTCATAGCTTTAGCACCATGAAGAGTCATGATGAACTCCAGCCACCCCATCCCTCTGGAGACAGGCCCTTCAGGTCGAGACATAGATGGTCTCAGGTTCGTCCATTTCGCCATCCCCGATGAAACACCTCGGAAATTCAACGGAGGGATGTGTGAAAGAATGAAACCATGGGGTGGTCTGAATGGTTTCCTGTTTACGCATTCTCGGAAAAGTTGTGAGATGAAGTAAGGAACAAAATCAAAGTTGCTCAAAATAATGAATTACTGGGGAGTTCAAATTCAGCAGGTAATTTAAAGTAAAGTTTCTTATTGACCGGCAAAAAAATATCGAAGCTCCCTCAAAATCAACGACAAACATCTTATAAACATCTCTGAGTCTTTTGTGAGTCAACCCAAAAAATCTTCAGAAATCTCCCATAGTTCATCCATTTTCCATCATTTTCCCATGGGTTTTTCCCTCCATAGCAGCGCGGGCGACCGGTCGCACCCAGGTCGCCCAGACCACACGCGACTGGCAGAGGTGTCTGCGAGGCCGCGGAGGTGGAGATAGCGAAAGAAGCGCGCCTCGTTGCGGCCCGAGGACTTGGGGCCAAGCCCTGGAGCCCTGGAGCCCCTTGGTCGAATTCATCAACCAATGACGTTGATGAACCAATCCCATGACGGATCCATGGTGCTGCTATATATGGTGCTCCATGGATCCCATCAAGAAAAACCCCCTATCTAAATGTTAGCATTTTTTCTACCAGCACCGGCCGGATCCGAAAAATGGGAATGGGAATATGAATCAATGATACCCATGGTTACCATGTAAAAAATATTCAGTGATTATGACATTGTTTTAGTGATTGACAAATGGGACCAATGGGACCAATTGACCAATGGGAAGAATTTCTGAATAATCAATGAACCAATGATTCAAACCCAACATATTCCCATGTTATAACATGATCAAGCCTGGGATTTCCCGTTGATTTCACCAATTCTGGGAGAGATAAATTATGGGCTTGATCATGGGGGTAATCCTATGGAGATATTCTATTCAAATGGGATATATGGGCCATGGGGGTGATCATGGGACTAATCAATGGGACAACATTAATCCATGAGACTCAGAAAAACGGGACATTTTTTTAGGAACATGAATGGGATTAATCACTGAAAAATATGTTCTTGTAATTTGTTACAGTTTGCTATTGAAAAGTACCAAGCATGGAAGAATATGTTCTTGTAATTTGTTACAGTTTGCTATTGAAAAGTACCAAGCATAAAAAATAAAGAGTCTGGTCTGATCTAAAATTTATCATCACTTACCCATTGGAAACTGGGATCTACCCCTCTATTAATCAAGCAACAAGTAGGAAGAGCACATCTATGGTATGGATAGATGATTGGGATTTAGATGGATTTAGGGAAAATATATTATGTCAGGAGAGTATGAGGGTGTGTATGTGGGAATTAGGAATATATTTACGTGTGATGTATATGGGCTATATATTTGGGAATGTATGATTGTTACGAGTACTTGCGGATAGTAGATGGAACATGACGGGTATGTGTATACGGTATACATATATAATTATATAATGGGATGTAACGAACAAAATTGGAATATGATGGATACGCATTGGTAAATTTAGGATAATAGTGGGATAACTAAGCCCCAATCAATGATGTGGTGTCAATTTGTAATGAGTACAATTGGAGGTTTCCGAAAATGGGGGTACCCCATTTTATCATCCAGTATTTTATAGGAAGGTACCCTTTGAAAATAGCAGTTGATCACAAAATTGTTGGGGATGAGCCCTGAAAGAACCAAAATTTGAAGCTGAGTTGGAGGTTGCTCAGCAATCCAAACGAGGCACTTGGGAGAATTTGGAGATCTTTTAGGCCTGATAGGGTGCTGAAGCTCATGATCACCAGTCAAAAACCCATATAAATTGCAGTAAACCATAGTACCCTCTGGTAAACCAACATAGCTATTGAAAATGGCCATTTATAGTGGATTTTCCCATGAAAAATTGTGATTTTCCATAGCTATGTTAGTTTACCAGAGGGTAAACCATAGTAACCATAGTAAATCCCATCATGTTGGGATGATCATCATCGATTTTGGTACCCCATTGGTATCCCAGCCAGCCCAAAAATCGCTCCTGGCACACGGACTGCAACGGTCCCAAGCCCATGGACACCGTGGGATTCTCCCAGAAGTCTGGCCTAGGTCGACCACAAAAAAAAATACTTTCTGCACAACATACGATATCCAATACTATTATATATATATACACATATACTACATATATATATAATCATATAATCATATATATATATATATACACTATATATATATATACTATATATATAATATATATATTTCAGAAACCTGGTGAATCTTTGGTTTCTTAAACATCAACTAATAAAATGACAGACTACACATCTTCAACCCCAAAATGTCTTGAGGTGGTTTCAACAACTCACCTGCCGTTTGCCAAGGTTGAAACGGGAACAAAAAAAACTGATTGTAATCAGTATGAACTAACATTGAATTATAGTAATTAATGTTAGTTGAGGTCACTATAATTTACCTATATATATATATGAGTGGCGGACAAAATTATTTGTTCCCCGCAATTGCCACGGGCGAAACTGGGTCGTCCCCTATCGGTTGTGAAGATATTGGCTCTTTGATAACATACAGTAGCAAGCGCTGCTCGTTGTACTAAAATAAGTAGAAGCACAAGTACAAGTAGTAGTAGTAGTAGTAGTAGTAGATGTAGATGTAGTAGTGCTAGTAGTGCTAGTAGTGCTAGTAGTGCTAGTAGTGCTAGTAGTGCTAGTAGTGCTAGTAGTGCTAGTAGTGCTAGTAGTGCTAGTAGTGCTAGTA
>Ga0126342_10001716_pt1 | contig 31919 bp, 31 predicted proteins | sample Cyp1metagenome_FD_92528 | JGI IMG/M metagenome (GOLD analysis project Ga0126342, IMG submission 92528) | Coral microbial communities from Lord Howe Island, Old Settlement Bay, Australia - Cyphastrea 1 metagenome | ecosystem: Host-associated > Invertebrates > Cnidaria > Coral ...
AGAGAGTGCTAGGTTGGCCAACAGGCCGGAATGAACAGGTTGATGCTGCGATCTTGACCCACTTGGGCTGTGTCCGAGAGCGTGTGCTGGATCGAAGATATCGCAGCAACTAAGGTTCTTGAAATTCTTGGGTCGCAGTGTCTACTTGGCCTGCTGCCTTCCAACTATGATAAGCGTGCCACGCTTCGTATCAACCGTTGTGTATCAACAAACATCAACCAATATCAACCAAATCGATTAAGCCATTGAAAGAGCCATGAATTGATTGGCAGCAAATAAAGCTTATACCAGCAACTGCCAGCAATCTCTTAGTTTTCTCATTAAGATTGCTAGGATAATGAATTAAATTATCTACCCAAAATGTGCCCCATTTTGTCCTCAGAAAATACAAGAGATGCGCGACGATTCCGGCTTTGATTCCACCAGCCCAGAAAATATCCCATGATATATACCATATATAATATCTATTTTTAATATATATATATACCCAATGTTTTCCCATTTCCCAGGTTATATCATGTATACCCAATGCTGTCCCAGTTCCCAAATCATAGTAAGTCAATGTAAGTTGTATACCCAAGACTCTTGTCCCTTTCCCACAAGGTGGTGCCCCAGGTATAAGTTGGTTGATAATGTTGATAGTAGTTGATAATCCCATTAAGTCCTAGTGAAATTAGAGTTGTGTTCACCAACTTCACTATCTTGGGGGCACCACCTTGTAGGTACCATGTTTTTCTTCAGGCCAGTGTTTTTCAAAAATGGAACATGATATGACTACGGCAATTTTCACCCCATAAGTTGGGATGTTACCCCTGTAACCCCCTGGTAAACATACAAAAAACTATGGAACATCACCATGCTATTAATGGGTAAATCAACTATTTCGACTGGGCAATTGTTCAATAGTTTTTTAAGTATGTTTACCAGGCCGGGTACTCCACATTCCATAACTGGTTGGTGGTTTGGAACATGTCCTATTTTCCAGAATATATGGAATGTCATCCTTCCCATTGACTTTCATATTTTTCAAGATGGTTATTCCACCACCAACCAGATATATTGTTCATTAGATCAGGCCAGGTATTAATCACTAATAACCACTATTAACCACTATTAAATTATTAATCGGTATTATAAGCAGGTTTGTTCCCAGCAACGCCCTTCTGCTCGAGGTCCTGCCGTGTGACCTCCGGCTGCGGTTGGACCATCAGCGCATGGTCCGACTGTGATGCCACGTGCGGTGCTGGAGTGCAACGTGGGGGCCCCGGGGGGACCGAGACGGGAAAGGGGAGATAAGGGGAAAAAGGGACCCCAGGGATGGGAAATCAACTGCAACATGGGGGATACAACATGATTGAACCATGAAATCGGGGATTTAACATGGTTGAACTAGTTTTTTCCATCCAAAACTAGGGATGAAATTGGGGATTTAACTATACAAATAACAGGAAATTGAAAACCTATATATATATATATACAATAGATATTAAGCCAGTACGATTGGGGAATCTCCAACATGAGATTAGTCTCACTTTCTTAGGCCCCAGACTGCTCCACCCACGGTTTTGCTTAAGGGGGATACATCCAGTGTATAGATGGACATCAATTATCAAGGATGTGGTAAACTGAAAAATCACTAGTCTCCAAAACAAAGACCACCAAGATCTGGTTTGTAACCGGTTAGCAAGTAATTTTGCGACTTGTTCATTGACATCATCAATTACTGTATCCATGTTGGCCCCCTTTTTTTCTGATCGAATTACTGGAGCCAGTTCATGTTTCATTGTTATTAGTGTTTTGTTTGTTTTCAAATGGGTAACTTTGCATTATCACCCATGGATCCATGGTATATTATAAGATATATGCATGTATATATATTGTACCCATCATTTTTATCATGGTGAAACAAAAAATTGTTGCCATGCGGCATATCAAGCGGCTACGAAAACCAAAAATCGCAGTCCCTCAGCAGCTCCAAGGCCCAGCCCCTTGGAAGTTGGACACGATCTACCCAAGAAATTGGCGGAAAGATGTAAATATTTATACATCCGTTGGTGATGTCACTTGTAAGATCTTTATCACGTAAATGTATATATATATACATATAGACATGGTGTTATTACATACATACATATATATATATATGTGTGTGTGTTGGTTAACCCGTTATCCCAGCCAAGTAATTACAACTACAATATGTTAACCCGTCATCCATAATCATCTACTATCACTGCCCATCATCTATCATCTATCACTAAAAACCTATCCGTGGAGCTAGTGATAAAAAAAGGATAGATGGTTTTTTAGTGATTGTAGATGACGATAGATGATTATGGGCTTTAGTGATACCTACTGAAAATTGAAACGCTAGGCCGTTCAGCGGTGTGCGACAGTGGGCTGCCAGAGGATTGTACCTCTCAGCCAGTGGCAGGGAAACCAAAGGGTTCGAAGGTTTGAGAAATTCTGATATCATGGATGCAAGGTACACAGGTGTGTTTTGTTTTTTTCCCATGGTTTTCAGTGTTTTCAATATTTGCTATAGCAATATTTGCCATGTGTAATATACAAACACATCGTGCGTATGCATGGCAGCTGAATCTCATAGTACTTACATGTATCTTCATGTATTTTCCATATGTACTGAATATTATATCATTATATATATTTTGTGTATATCCATAGAACTACGTAGTGATAATATGGGTATGGGTCAACATGGAGACCTGGTGGACCACGGATTTTAATCTATATATATTTAGGAATTAAACATCCAATTATTGGGGTACAAAATGTTGACTCAAACCCATGTATATATATATATTATGTGTATTCCATTTAACATGCACATAGGATAAGTCTGGAATATTGTCATACAATGTCATAGAGATATATCATGATATATATATATATATATTATAGTCGATACCTTGACTTTGACCCTCAACACAAGCGCGAACATGTTCTGGTAACAGCTTCCGGAGGCCACACCGCTGAGATGTTGTGTGGATTTTTCAAACTTTGGATATGACAATCATTGGGGATTTGATATGTCAATCTATGTCATATCAAATATGATTGACATATGGATATCCTCAAATCTAAGTAGTGACACAAAATTGGATTTACTATGTAAATTGACTATGAATATCAATCTATGTCTTAAAAGTACAATTTTCTCCTGAAAGTGTTATTTAGTACTTTATGGTAATTTGATGTGTTGGATCCCAAAAAAAAGGGATGGACGCGAAGGACTTTTTCACCAACGAAATTGGACTCGTGGAGTATCTGAGATTGGCCATCATGGCAGCACCAAAGTGAAGGAAATCCGAATTCTATACATAGAATCTGTGTCGTTTTCAGCAAAAGACTGGTTTCATCATTTTTCACTCGCAATTGGAAGATGTTCTCACCACAAAAAACTGCTGAGTATGGGTGGCTTCCACAGTCAACATGTCTAACGAGATCCTGGTATTCGGCGGACTTTCTCAGGGTCTGTGTGGGTCGTGCCACTGGGTTGGGTCCTTGCGAATATGTTTTTTTTCGGGCCAAAAGAACGCAACCAGGATTAACTAAAACATTCTATGACTTGAAACTGGATTCTGTCTGTGCAATGCAACGAACATCCCTCTTGCATCTCATTCCCAATGGTCTTGAATTTGGAGCTATATGACATTGTCCACAGACCTGCCAGTATCAAGGTTTCACCTCACCCCCATCCCACAGTATCCAATATCGCTTACGCTTGATGCAAACTTCGCTTAAAAAAGCAAGACATGATCAGTGCCCATGGAAATCATGGAAATCAACATCTATTCTGTAAATGGTATTACTATGATTATTCTACAAATATGTCTTATACTATTACTGTTACTGTTACTACTATTACTATGTATATGATTATTCTACTATTACTATGATTATTGCTATGATTATTTTATTTCTACCATGGAATTAATCTCTTCACATTTTTCGATCTGATCGACTACGAGCCTCCTCGATCTCGCTGAAATCTGATGGATCCCATGGATCTCGCTGGTAACTCCATTGATCTCCAGGTGCAGCCCGTTGAACACCATGTTTGATAGGATATAACCATAAATATTATCTATATGTATAATATAAATATAAATATATAAATAACCAAAACTATATGTATATATATGTATACACCCATACATAATATTTATATATATAACCATAGACAATCATATATATATAACACTTATATATAAGCATATATCATCTATAAAGGGGCCATGAATTGTCATGAATTGTCATTACTGAAAACATCCGATGGATGTTGTCAGTAGTGCATTTTTTGTCATCTGTTTTCGTTGGGGGTCAACTGCTAGGAACACCTTTTTTGTAGGACAATGATCAACAAATGCCATGTTGAAATTATTAAACAAATGCCATGTTGAGATTATTAATCGGCTGGCAAGAAGCAGTATCAGAGATTGGTTTTTGAAGCAGTGAGAAATTCATCTTCCACCACGATTTATCCTCTGGTAATTTGTTACATAACTATGGAAAACCACCATTTATAGTGGATTTACCCATTAAGAATGGTGATTTGCCATGGTTTTTTGTTAACGTTTACCAGAGGGTAGGAGGGTTTAATGCTGGTGTCATGGGCCCAAGTGGTACCTGAAGTGATTGGTGGCGGCCTCTCAGATTGGGCTTTCGAGGCTTTCATTATGTGTTTGAGAGGCAGAAAGAAGGCCGGTACATGGATCACACATTCACATGCCGTTGTATGTTACATGTAATATAATCATGTATACCATCTGGTTATTTCACATAGCCATGGAAAGATCCACCATTTTCGATTAGGGCCATCTATACCATGGCTATGTTAGAAATAACCAGAGGGTACATATTGTGTCGAGTTTTTCACCACTTCATCTCCTTGGATACTGAGATGTACCCAACTGCCGGGGGAGCCCTGCTGATGGTGAATAGATTTTTTTCCGATCAAGCCTCACGCATGATGCATTTCCCTGAGAAATAGCCTGAGAAATATCAAGTTTGCGCGGATTGTTGATTATATCCCACATGTTTATGTATTCTAATTGGCTTATGTCAGAGGGAATCATCCCGAAATGTCCATTCACTTGGTTTAGGAACTGATTATTTTTCACAGATTTTAAAGATTATCAGTTACTGGAATCTTCTTCCATGATGCCTAAACTCGGTTTGAGAAGAATTTGAATTTGGCCCTTACATCCTCCCATGATAAGCCCAATTTTTAGGCTTTTCGCGATTGGGGAAACCACCCCACAAATAGGTTGCGTTCAGCTTCAGGAATTCTTGAAGTTCGCTCAGATAGTCTCGGAACCATATCATATTTTTTACTTCTGCGTGTTAGCCATTTATCGCCGGCCAAATAGATATTACAGATTTTCCATATGATTAGATAGCCATACATATTTGAGATTAATATACTATATGATGATATATACATATTTGTATATTTATAAATGTATATATGTATATATGTATATATGTATGTATGTACATATATATATATATTATATCAACCATAGATTTCATGAAAATCTCTGGTTGTTTGTTGTTTCCAAACAGGGCACTGTTGTGAATGCTGCGACCCTGCCGCGGCACCCCGAGAGTCGCGCCGTCGTCGAGGTCATTGGTATCGATGGCGGAGGTTTCGCCATGTCGGTGTCCAAAAATCTGCTGGGCCGTGAGCTGCGTGGCTCGACAGCGATGGCAACCATTGGATATTATGGTGATTTAATGATGATTTAATGGGATTTACCCTCTGGTAAATTAAGATAGACCCTGAAAATAGCCTAGTTTTAATGGAAACTAATCTTCCAACCCCGATGACTGCCAGGGTCTATGTTAATTTACCAGAGGGTAATGGTTTTTCATGGGATTTTTTGGTGGTTTAATGATGATTTAATGAGATTTACCCTCTGGTAAGCTAACATAACAATGGAAAATCACAATGTTTAACGGGTAAATCAACGCCATTTTCAATAGCTATGTTTGTTTACCAGAGGGTAAGTTGTTGATCTATGGCATTATTATGGTAGATATAACGAACTCGTAAATGGGGTTTATAAACCAACTTACAACTGGGGGGGAACCATCATGTATGGATGAAAGTACCTTCTTAGGAAGTGCTTGGGTTATGATTTACAGGGTTAAGTAATGTTAAGTACCTTCTCAGACAGTGTGTTTGGATCCATAGGGTAAGAATCTCTAAGAATGATCAATACACTTGAGAAAACTGCTTTGGTTGTTGATTTTTGAAGTTAATGTTCATGTGTTTTATGTTGTTCATTACTAAAGTGAAGGGCTGTTGAGTGTTTTTCTGTAAGTGTGTGTTGATTGATAGTATATTTATTGGCAGCAATGGGCTGGTGACAGTATTTTAATTTTGTTTGCGTCTGAGCAGATCATACTTATCATCCATGATTGCATCATACTTTTCATCCATGGTCCATGATTGATCATGGTTGTATGATATTGTATGTGTTTCGTTTGTGCGGCATATAATCCCTTAAGTGTATCCCTTTTCCTGACTTCCAACTGCTCCTGCCTTGCTCAGGAAATTTGGTGAGTGCTCAGCTGCCTTCCAAGCCCGGAGCCGCGTTGCTTGATCCCATATGATCCCATATGATCCCATATGATCCCATATGATCCCATATGATCCCACATGATCCCATAACACCCCATAACACCCCATAACACCCCATAACACATCCAAATAATCCCTAGCTGCCCTATATTTAATGTGGTTCCCAAACATGATGTTCAATCATGGTCCCAGTGATTCTGTCTTATTAAGTTTGAGAATTATGGCACTTGGCCAATATTTGGTCATGTGCCAAGGCTGCCAAGCGCAGTGATTTTCCATTGCTAGTCGACTTTTGGGGTTCATGAAGACATATGATGTATGATAACTACCCTCTGGTAAACTAACATAACTATGGAAAATCACCATTAGTATATAGGTAAAGCAACTATAAATATGGGCCATGTTCAATAGCAAACTGTTAGTTTACCAGAGGGTATATATTTTGGGTGGTAACCTCTTGTGTAACGTAGAGAAAATCAAAGGCGACTAGGGGCCAAAACCGACCCCAAGAGGTGTGACCACCGTGCATTTGAACATGTGTTGGAACTGGTGGGTACTAGGCAACCCAAAACCCCAAGTCCTGGAATTACTCTCCGGCAATCAACTATATATATATGATTTTATATATGATTTTATATATGATTATATATATATTATATTATTTTTATATATATTACATTTAGCAATGAAACATCCCGAATTTATGGATGTTTTTCCGGCTTTTTCCACACGTATCCACAGCGTTTCATCACCGTAGCGGGTAGCAATGTGACATCAGCAGCTCTCAGAAAGGAACCCAAACATCCACTGAAACCAGGGCCATTCCAGATGCTGTAGATATGCTATAAATACACAAGGTCTATGAACATTAACATCGATGATCTATGTTGATCTGCCATGAATCAACATGAAGTGTGTTTTTAACGCTTCTCTGCTGTATCTGAGGCTGGCATTGCTTCATGGAGACTCCCAAGTTTGTCTCACAAAAAGTCTGGAAGAACAAGGCGTCGGCGCCTTGCACCGCTTGCCGAGTGTTTCTTTTTACGCCCGTTACACTCTGGTATCGGCTTGCGATCGAAAAACACAACTTTTAATGTCTAAATGGGGAAATCATCATTTTAATCTTCTATAAATAGGAAATGTTCAACTCAACAGTTGTGTTAATTAACAAGAGAATATATGGATATTGGAGGTATGTTGCTGGATGAAACTACCATGTCAAGGATTGGGAAAGCATGTGAAAATTCAATGGACATCATGAGGTCACTGTGTGCAGAGTATCTATTTCCACCTTTAGTTCATGTAGAAAAGTATGACACTGTTCTCTATAATCTTAGATTATTTGTTAGCAAAGAGGAAACTACAATAAATACGCCTAGCATTCTGGATAAACAAGTTATCACAATTCATTTCAGAACGAGAGATCTTGAATTTCGCTGTTTTTATTGCAGTAGATGCCGAAGCGGGCTAAAATGTTGGTGACAAACAAAATGTGTACTGTAGCGTGCTATGATGAATGTCGTACTAAAAAAGCTGTATTAGCTGCATGTTCATGCATTTTCTCCTAAGGCTAATTCATATGTCGATTTGATAGTACTAATGGCTAATGGATTCATTTGCACATCATAGCTGCAGAACATGATTTGTTGTCAGTACCACATTATTCGGCTTAACGAACGTGGTAAATGTGGTGTTCTTGTAGAGGAGGATTTAAAAAATCAAGTTTTGTTTCGGAAAGCACTACGGCCGAACGCAAATTGAATCCTCTACAAGTTCAGTATATGATATATGATATATGTTGATATGTTTCAAGTATGTAAACCAACAATATCAATGTTGCCTCCAAAATCAATCAGTGATCACAACATGTTTAAAAAGCCCCTTTTATATCACTGGGATTTAAGTTGGCTCCGCAGGTTTGGAGGGCCAATGCTCCGTGTCGTACATCTTTGTGCCTGCCAACGTGTCCCTTGGCACTCCGAAATGATTGGTGAGGAGGTGAAGGGTGAAAGTCGAAAATGCCATGGGTTTGAGATGTTTGAACCACAACATCGATCCGTGTTCTACAATAATATATATATACATACACATTTAATCATGTTTACAATAGTTTATCATATGTACATTATATTATTGATTGCCAGAAAATCTTGGAAGTCACGTCAAGTCTCTGCCCAGATCAGGAGAATCTGATTCGGTATTTTTTCTTTTTTCAAATACTCATGGCTTGTGAGAACAGTGACAGTGCTCCCCAAACAATGCAAATAGATCCATTGAAGCTTTTGGCCTGGGAAATTGATTCAGAAATCTTCTTTTCATAACATGCAACTTGAATATTGATAGTATTGCACGGCTGTCATCCAATGCTTCGTGACTTGTCGCTGGGGCCAGGGTTGTGGCGGGCTCTGAAGCAACGTTCGGCAGGGATTTCAGACATAGGGATAGAACACGAAAAGCCTGAGATTTTTTAAGCCCCCAAAGACCTTCAAATGTTCATTGAAACGATGGTTACCCTCCAGTGACTCCAGTCACATAGAGTCTGGAAAATCTAGCATTTATATCCATTCTATATCCATCTAATCTACCATTTATAGTTTATTTGTCCCATCTAAAGCCTCCATTGAGGGCATGTCCTGGCGCCCTGTCGCTGAGGCAACATGCCTGGAAGGTCTTGAAGGGCTTGCCCGTTGATGCTCGGTCGAGGGTTGTCCTTGGCGGAATATATATATATGGTGGTTTCCTAAAATAGGGGTACCCCCGAATCATCCACTTTAATGGGATTTTCCATTATAAACCGTCCATAGTGGGGTACCCCTATTTTAGGAGACCCCTATATGTATATGAAACTTATAATCATGACAATTATATAATATGGAATATAATGATAAAAATATATAAAATGAATCTAATATGAACCTTATAATGATTAAAACTTTATGAAACTTATATTAATATATATATATATAGTATGGAATATAGGTATATGGAATTAGATATCATATAAGGATGAAATTATCATAAATTATCTAGATCAATCTTAGATGGGTAGAAACTAATCCTAACTAGTCTTTTGGTATGGAATTATCTACGTTCACCAGCTAAGTCTATCTATCTCTATGCAGGCAGGGTATCTGGCTGGCCATGTTTTTTTGATGATGAAACCAGCAGTGTCATGAAACCATGACCATGAAGCAATCCAGGATTATCCCATTACTGGTATTATATTGATTGGTGATTTTATTGGTATGTCATTGATATTTTATGATGATGATATATATATATATATAATAATGGTCTGTTGATGTTTAATTATCTGGTGATTTTATAGCAATGGTATTTTTAATAAGAATGGTGATTTCATATTATCATATTATCCATTATTGATGTATTACCCTCTGGTTATTTGTTACAGTTTGCTATGGAAGCCATGACCCATTCATAGATGATGTACCTATTAAGTGTTATGATTTTCCATGGCTATGTTACTATGTTAGATAACCAAAGGGTATCCCATTACTGATGTATTTTATTGGCATTTTGTTTTAACGTGAAAAGAATATATGTGGCGGAATTATGAAATAACAATTGGATGTTTCTATCATTCACTGCCAGTTCCATGATAAAATTCACATGATCAATGGGATGTTCAATCATCCCATGTCATTATGAATTCAGTCATGATCGCATCTTTGATCATTGCTGGCTTAGTTCCAATTGAAATGGAAGATTGGTTGAATCCTCATTACCGTCGTACCTTGATCCCTTATGGTTCATGTAGGAGACCTACTTCCCACTACCTGGGGGTGCAGCTCCACTTTTTTCGTTGCCGTTAAATCATTGGGGGTGCGTTGTTCCCAGTCGTTGCAGTGGTTATTTCACATCGTTATTTCCCAACCTGGCTGGTGGTTTCAAACATTTTTTATCGTCTATAATATATGGGATAATCCTTCCCATTGACTAATATTTTTCAGAGGGGTTGAAACCACCAACCAGCAACCAACAGCACCAAAAAGTAAGAAGTACCCCAAAAACTTCCCATTTTTTTGACTAGTTCAATATTGAAACCCATGGCTTTAGGGTCATTTAGCCTCTGGTAAAGATACAAACAACCATGGAATACCACCATTTTTAATGGGTAAATGAACTATTTCTATGGCCATTTTCAAGAGTTGTTTGTATGTTTACCAGAGGGTATAAGCTGGTTTATCAGGGTTTATTCCATGAAAATCCCATTAAATAGCTATGTTAGTTTACCAGAGGGTAATGTCCTTCCAAAACAGGTCCCGTTTTGGGACATGTCGGACATGTCCCGGCCTCCCTTCAAGGAGGACGTGGATTTCGCGATGGAGGGCTTGACGCATTTCAAGCGAAGCTTGGGCAATGTTCCGTTGAATATTTGAACATGTTCATTTAAATAGATACCCTTTTTTCTATCAATATTTTCTTATATTAGAATATAATATAATACAACATAATATATATATATATATATATTATAAATGTGCATGTCTTCTATGAAACCCGAGAACTCGTGCCTATTCATCGGTTGGGGTATCAGCATCGGCAATCTTCGGTGCCTATTCTGAGGTTGACATGGTAGACAGTACATTGACCCTGAAAATAGCTGTTTAAATGGCAGCTATCAACATGTTTGGGTGACTCATATGCAGAAATCATCATATATCACTATATCATTATATCATCAACATCATATATCATCATAGTATTATATATATATGTATATCATCATAATACTGTAACCTGATGGTTCTTACCCAGAATTGCAGGTTTTTTTTAATCTCCGGAGTCTCCAGACCCCTTTTAATCTCCAGGATCCCCAGTTGAATGGATTACTCGAGCATCATGCGTCATATCATGCCAAAAAGTGCAGATTGAAAAACAAGAACAACTAACACTTACAACTAACTGGCCAATAACACAAGGGTCATAGGACATAACATATCATAACATGTAGTTAATTGCCAGGAAATCTTGAAGAAATCTAGACATGCGTCCAACAAAAAAAGGGAAAGTAGGATGTTGTAGTAATCCAAGCTCTTCTTTGTTGGATTTCCAATCGTTTTTAGTTTCAAACGGCCACCTTAAAGTGGTCGCAGCTTACATCGCTGAGGAATCAGTAACCTCGAGACCTGGCAGAATGGGTCAGGGGGATGTGGTGCTCAAACAGAAGATGTGGAGGTTTCCGACAAGTCATGGGGGTACCCCCAGTTGTCATCCATTTATAGATTCTTAGATGGGATTTTCCAGTACAATCATCTTTTTGTTTAGGGGTACTTTTTTTTTGTAGGAAACCTCCATGTGTTTTTCTTGGTTCATGGGAAAGATGTGGTCAAACCTTGCATGGCAACTTTATCACTTTTTGATCTCTCCCCGTTTACAGTTCATTGGAAGTCTCAAGCTCCACGTCCCCACCAAATGATACCACATGGGGGCTTCGTAGTTTGGATCTGAGTGCCGCTCCGAGCCGTAAATAGGGATCTGTATGGATATGTATGGATATGTATGGATATGTACGGATATATATATATATATGGATATATACGAACCAGCAACAACTTGTTTTTTCCTGTGCCCAGGATTGGCCATGAGTAAATCCGCAATGAATGTCCCAAACAAAAAGGGCACCACTGATGCCTTGGATGAGCACATTCGGAGAAGAGCTGTGTTGATGATATATGTTATACATATGCAGGACATGTTCATTCTGATTCTTGCAATGGTTTGATAATATTGATATAATTTCTAGATCCCCAAATCAGAAGAATTGATATTGATTCGATCCGATTCTACATCAACTTGTTTGGTTTTGTTTGCTTCTATACATGCAATTACATTTGCTACGGTTTGCTAGAAAGGACTTTTATGTGGACTTGTGTAGCACTTCAAACGAAACCTGAACTTGCAAGAGACAATAGCGGCCGGATATCCTTTGGATGTCGGAGCAGGAGGTGTAACGTTTTTGCCATTATGTGGGATATATCTTTACCAACTTTAAACATGGGCATCTGGGATTGGCCATATTTTGTACAAAAATAACAAAAACTCAGCTACAATCACCATTGCAGCAACAAACTCCTTGTTTATAGATGGATTTTCCATGATTTTCCATGTTTTTCCATGATTTTCCCAGTTCAAGCCATTGAATCAGCATCCCTGGATTTCCCTCTCAAAAGATGTTCCGCCCAAGTTTCGCTCAGAAAGGAGCAGGTGCGGTGTCTCCCACGCAGCAGCCACAACTTGACCTTCTGCAATCAATTCGATGAGAGTCTCTGTGAGGCGCGTTTTTTTTTGATGTCTTCGATGTCTTCGATGTGGGCACTTTCTGGGATACCGCAGTTTTTTTTGGATCATTGAAAACTATATTTAAATCATGTAAAGCAACTATCAGTTATCAAAAAAAAGTATCAGTTATTCACCCACAATCCATCCAACTAAATCCCATGAAATGACGGTGAAATATGGAACTTGGTCAGGTTCAGCTGCCTGAGACCCTGCGAGTTTTGACCTTTGGCGAATGTTCCCCGGCGCAGTAGCTGGGATGTGGCTCGAGCTGTATGACGAAGAATGGGGGATTTAACGATCAGAAACTCATTGGGATTTGGGGATATAATGAATGGGATATCTATATGTTATGGACTATTTCTAGATGTGGAAACATTTAACATTGCTATGGAAAATGGACAATTTCTAGATGTTTTACCGTATTAAAATGGTGATTTTCCATAGCAAACTGTTAGTTTACCAGAGCGTACTGGGGGATTTGACTCCATGAACTTAATGGGATTTCATTTTTTATTAGATTTTCATAGGGGATATAATGGGATATTTGACCAACACATGTCCAATTTTGGGTGTGTTTGAACATGGTTATACCCCAGTTATGGCAATGTTTTAAGAGAACAATTAGAATAAGCCGTCAACTTTGGGAATACCCTATTTCCAGACAAACCCATATGTCAATCCTTCTGAAATAGCAGCTTTTGGTTCATATATCGTTCTTGGTGGGTACTAAATAGATGTTATAAGACATATAGTACAACCAGCACAAGCCAGGTTCCGAGCTACAAAGTTCCGCTGGTCAACTGAGAGTACTTCCAAGAATTCTAAGGAACAACTGACATAGAAAATGATCAATCATTGCATTTTGAATATGTCTTGAAGCTACTTTCATTATTATGCGCGTTTTTGTTTTTCCTTTGTGATAGACATAGACTATGTTATGACTATATAATTATGTGCCAAGCAGCTAGTATCAGGTAACACTACGTATGGTAAGTTCCCAAGTTGGCCCCTCTTCCCCTCCGGGATGCATCCTGCACTTGGATCACGTCCTGGATTTTGCAGCCTCAGCTTCCAGGTTTTAATCAGCCTTTGGATGCAGTGAAATTGCCAAGCAATTTGCAGCTCGGAGGATGCAATTTGGTGTTTCCACTAGTAGATACTACTAGGACCAAAGCTCGCCCAGCTGCATTTCGCAGAATAACTTTGGTGTATGCTGCTGATAACCAGAGTTAATGTGGTTTATAAACCTTCAGAAACAGAACTGGAGGTGGCCCCACATCGTATTTGTTCTGCTCTTCTGCCAGAAAGTGTTCATGAATGTTTTGTCGCACTACTGTCACAAGCGCCAGGCAAATCAGGTGATCATAATCTCGCTCTCACAGGAACAAAAACATCATGACTCCTGTTCAAAAGAGGTTTAAACCAGTCCATTTCATGATATATTTCATGTTCATTCATGTTCCGTTTTGCATGGGAAAGAATAGGAAAGGCATCTAGGAATGCGATACATGTGTGTTTGACTCCTGTCTGGTAGCTGAGTCATTCCACACGAATGCCGATCCCATGTGGCTTTTCATGACCTGATGGCAATTTGACGGTGGACATGCGTGGAAATCATGTTTTGGGACATGGGCGTCCAATCTGAGATGTTTTTTTTTAATTAGAAGTCAAAAAACAACATGAAAGTCATGAAAGTCCACGAAGTCCAAAAAATAACATGAACGTCCAGTCTGTCCAGTCGACAAGTTGCAGAAGTTGCTGAACTTGTCCAGCTCTCGCCCCCTGGGATTCGCCGGCTTATATTCCCATGATATTTGGTTCTGGTTGGTGGCTTGGAACATTTCTTATTTTTCTGTATATTGGGAAGAATCATCCCAACTGATGTTCATATTTTTCAGAGGGGTAGGTATACCACCAACCAGGGTTGATGGATGTTGATGGTCCATTGATGGTTTCTAAAAGATGTGTCACCAATTTTCAATAGCTATGTTAAAATACCAGAAGGTATTTGGTTGATGGTCCATTGATGGTTTCTATCCAATTTTCAGATATATTTTCACCATAGCCATTTTCGGATATCTTCGGTATTGGAAACCAATCAGAAATGCTGAGGCAATCTTTGAGCTTGGGCTTTGATTTCAACCAAAGCCTGGAAAATGTCAAGTTGCCCCTCAGCCTCGAGACTCGACCGCGTTTGATTCAGCGTTATACATCGGCGCTTCAACGATGGATGATAGGAACACAAAAGTTTTGTTGTTTCATGGTTTTTTGGTTCTATATTACTTGTGTCTTACACGATTTTACGAATTACCTGGTTTCATATAATATAGAAATGATCTAGCCAAGTATGGCAAATTGTTCAATTTTTCCACAAAAGACCATAACTAATCCACACTTGGAAACTGCACATCTGATTTACCCTCTGGTTATTTAACATAGCCATGGAAAATGGCCCATTTATAGATGGCTTACCTATTAAAAATGGTGATTTTCCATGGCTATCTTAAATAACCAGGTGGTAAATGAGAGTGTTCTCAGGGCATAGAATCGGCTCGAGGCGAATCCAGGGCTGACCTGAATCCAGGGCCAGCAACTGGTCACCGGCCGCCATCCATAAGTGTACCATGTGTTTGTTTCGTAGTTAGCCATCCGTGTTCCGTATCATAATGTATCATATCATACATAGACATAGCATGACATAGCATGACATAGCATGACATAGCATGACATAGCATGACATAGCACATATACCATAGTACTGATGTTATATAATTATATAGTATTCACTGGGCTGTACCCCTGGGAAAGAAATAAGGCGGGCTGGATACCCTTCATCTTGTGGGGAGATATGATTTTCATTGGTGCTGGCTACCGAATGATGAGAATATTTGATTGGTAGATTCCTTGTTGAGATGGTTGTATTCCTGCCAATTTCCAGTGACATGCCCACATTCCCATTTCTTTAGTAGGTAGATTGAAGCCCTCTTCTATTTTGCTTGCCGGTAGATTGAAGCCCCCCAATTTTCCTTTCTTGGTTATAGCTCCCTCTCAAAGTAGAAAGAAGACATCCCATTTGGCGTGAGAATGTCTTAAGATTGTGTGCCCCAACCAGAATGGCATATTTTGGGCATGGTGTGAAACCTTGGCAGTTTTTGGGTACTTCTAACCTGTTTTTGAAAGAAACTCTCTGAACACACCGTTCTCTTGAAATAGTGTTTAAATTCTACATGTGTGAATGAATCAATTCTGCATTCCTGTATGCATACCCATGTGAGTCATCCGTTCTAGTGTCTCAGCAGGCACGCTTCCAGTATAGGGGCTCAAGTGCAATTTCACTGTGGTATCAACAACATTAAAGTATTCTTTCTTTCAGTGGAATGTTGTTTTACTGTTGGTTCGATACTGTGTGCGGCTTCAATGCCCGCTTTCTTTGATGTCCACCAAGAAAGAGGCTGAAACCAGCAAGCAGATGACAATTGTGTGGGCTGTGTCGACATTTGGGTTGCTCAAATTCCATGAAATCCCAGTGGTTTCTGTATCAGTGTCAATCCGTTTGTAGAGTAAAAGTTGGTCAAAGAAATTTGGATGGAAACCCTTAACTTCTAGACGAAGCCATGAAAGAGTATGTGTGAAAATAGACTACACCCCACATCTCATGATTTATGATATGATGCACTGTACATATATATATATATAATTATGTATATCTATATATAAATATACATATCATAGATATTGATACGTCCCGAATGCAATCTCCCCACAGATTGCCGGCGCAGGAGAGTTTGACCTTGGGCTACGAGTTCGACCACGATTTGCATCTCGGTCCAGTGATTTGAGCAGGATTTCAGCGGAAGATTTAAAAAAAACGTCGTGTCATCCTAGGAAAATAAAGTTCATGTATGAATCAAATGGTACATATGTATAATGTTATGTGTATATATAATGAAATTTATTTATAGTTTTATATTGTTATGTATATACATGTTATGAGTATGTATAGTATACATAGATTTATACATATGTAATATACATGATTGTATCGGATATATCTTGTATAGCTGCACTCTGGCTGATTCTTTCTCGTTCATTCCAAGTTGAAACTCCTTTGCTATTGAGGTTTATTGTCAAGGGATTGGGGAAAACCCCCCATGTTTGGGCGGGAAAACCCACGGCTTTTCCCATTGACCTCCTAAATTTGCTGAAGCGCTTAGGAAGTCGGTGACGTTTCCCAACCTTTTGAGCTTGACATTTGGATATGCTACTCGGCACGATCCTGCCAGATCCAGTGGCATTGTGGCTGCAGAACAATCTCTTTTTTTTCGTAATCCCTTTCCCCCTTAAAATTACTTTACTTTGAGTGATCCCCACCCTGACACACTATTCTGACTTAGTTTCTGACTTACCATTTAGAAGTATATATTGCATATATATATATATTCTGAAATTCTATCTGACATTCTTTCTGGCATATACTCTGACATTCTTTCTGACATCTATTCTGGCATCTATTCTGGCAGTCTATCTGGCGTTCTTTCTGACATATATTCTGACATTATGTTTGGCATTGTATCTGGCATTCTCTCTGGCTTGCGTTCGGATCCAGGCACGCTCCACAGCATCCTGCGCTGGCCATATGGTGTTTGGGCCCAGGCGTGACCCACTGCATCCGGAGACGAGGAAGGAGGAGAACGAGGAAGAGACCCTCACCTGGCAGGTCAAAAAATACCACGCAATCGAAACCCAACAAGATTGGAGGGTACCTGGGATTGCGCATGTCATGGAACCAAGGCGGCGCCCTGCACTTAGATTTGTTAAACAAAAACATTAAGTATATAGGAAGGTTTACATATATATATATATATGTGTGTGTGCAATAGTTATTACATACATGCATGCATGCATACCTACCTACCTACATACATACATACATACCTACCTACCTACATCCAGACATACATGCATGCATACATACAAACATACATACATACCTACCTACATACATGCATGCGTACATACCTACCTACATACATACATACCTACAGACAGACAGACAGACAGACAGACAGACAGACAGACATACATACATACATACATACACACACATACATATTAATATGTTTTTATTTATGTATACTATATACAATATTTAAGCTAGCTGTAAACCAACTAATGAATCCATGCGGGGGCCAATAAAAAATGCTGCTGGTCGCCTCCAATCCTCTACTTGAGGATGTCCATTTATAAGGGGAGCTACAGTATAACCATAAATATGGTTGTTATAGATAGCCAACTTATGTGGATTATTGGAGGATTGTTGAAGGAACCCAAAAGACTAAGAAGTTGAAGGAATTGTAGGGTTTTATAATGTTTTTATAACCATAATTATAGAGGCAAGACACCAAGTGATGGGGATTGGTACCATGGTTATACCCATTAACAACCCCAACTGCAGCCCAAACAAAACGCCTCAAATGGTCAACTTGGTCCAGTTCAAAATTGGGGCTCAACAACCTGCAACAAACATCCAAGGTACGATTGTCGTCCAACGACCATCGCCAGTTGTGACATATACACATGTTGTTTTTTTGTTGTGGGTTTTGAAACATCATCATTTACCTGTTTCTTACTTTGAAGGCCAAGGTATTTGTTTTGCCCGGTGAAAATTGTCGAGACAGGCGTTCTCACAGAGCCTTGTTGGAGTAGATCTTCCGAGAACCTTGCCACATGGCCTGAAGGGGCAAATTGACCAGAGTGAATGGTTCCTGCATCTCCCTTAGCCGTCAGATAGATAGTCAACCCTAAAACTATAAAGGGACAATTATACTGGTTGCCTATCTTCCAGGCAGCTGCAAGCTTAGGGTTTAATTAACTGGTGAATGGTTAATTGAGCAGTGGCTGCTCAACCTTTGTTGAATGATACTATGGGATAGTTGTATCCAATATCTTCAAACATTGCCTAAATCTGTGGGGAATCCTAAACAAGCTGCTCAATTTTTCAGTTTTCACCGGCAAAAAGGTGGGAAATCAGCCATCAATGGCGAATCCACATCTGGCAGAAAACGCTGCATCGCAGCAAGTTCGGTCAATGGATGTTTTTGCTTTGTTCGGTCATGGTGTGATCTAATCACCCAATCAACATCTACATACATGTTGATATTATATTGTTGATGTAAAAATTAATGGTCAGTTGTAACTTGGTTGTTGGTTTTGTGCAACTGATCGATCTAGATGTCTTGTGCCAGTGAAGCAGTGCGCCAAAAACATTTCCAAGTTACTCACCAAAACACAGCCATACCATGCCCGATTTTTTCATCCCGTGATATGGAACGGGGAAACCATGGGGAAAGCTATTTTCATGCACCTGGATTCCCAGGCAAAATTTGACCTTTGGCCATACATTTGATCACAGCTTGGATGACGTGAAGCTTCCTGATGGCCTGCAAAGCTTCTCAGCTGTCGGAGAGATTTGATATGATTTGATGATTTTGATTCGGGGTCTGAAAGACTCACTAGGACTGATTTTACCCTGGTTGTTGGTTTGGAACATAGCTATTTAATGAGATTTTCATGCGATTTTAATGGGATAAACCCTGATAAACCAGCTTATACTCTCTGCTAAACATACAAAAAGGTATTGAAAATGGCCATAGAAATAGTGAGGTTTCCCATTAAAAATTGTGATTTTTCTAATTTTCTATAGGTTTTTTGTAGGTTTACCAGAGGGTAATGGTGATTTTCAGCTTTCACCGGGACGGATTTCACCAGGTTTACATCATTGTCGAATCTCTTATGGTGCCTTGAAGCCCTTGAATCCTCAGCTAGTCGACTAGTCCATGGGTCGCATGGTTTTACATTCACATTGCCTCCATTATCAATATACCCTCTGGTTATTTAACATAGCCATGGACAATGGCCCATTTATAGATGATTTTCCCATTAAAACCTCCATTTACGAGGGATTTTCCATGGCTATGTTAAATAACCAGAGGGTAATAATTATAATATAATATGGCAGTGTGTCAAAACCTTGTACCCCTGTAGTTCACATCAAAATAGCTGGTAAATGGATGTTCATCCCCCTAAAAATGGTATTTATAGGTATTGACCCATACCCATATAATATAATTATAATATAATTTTGGTGGAATGAAGCCATTGATATACAATATCTGAAGAATGTGTATTTCACCACCTGTAGCCCTGCTACTTCCAGAGCCCTGATGATTTGCTTCTCTGATAATAATATATATATAATATAATATATCAATATTGTATTAATATAATAATATATAAGGTTAATTAATCCTGGTCCTAGCCAACAGTGCAGCGACTCCCAATCCCAGCACTTTCGTCACTTTCGTCGCTCGGCTGAGACACAAATCCTTGCTGATTAGTATGGCTGGTTGGTGGTTTGGAACCATGGAATTTTATGACTTTCCATTCAGTTGGGAATGTCATGTCATCCCAACTGACGATTCGTCCATCATTTTTCAGAGGGGTAGGCTCAACCACCAACCAGATATATATTATTCATTAGATCAGGTATTAATCACTATTAACCACTATGAACCACCAACCAGATGGGTTATGAATCTACCTGGGGAATGCAGGTTACCAGTCCCAGGCAACTTTTTTCACATCTGAGTCTTAGCCCAAACATATATCTGGTTGGTGGTTTGGAACATGTTTTTTTTCCACAATATACCGGTATGGAATAATAATCCCAACTGACTATTTTTTTTTAGAGGAGTTGAAACCACCAACCAGATATGTATTGTATAAGTTATATATATATATTTACATAATTTTACGTATATATATATATACAAATATAGAATTCAGTGAGACACTCCTTCAAATCCCATGGCTGTTCATTCCTTTAAGCCTCCCTTCGAGGCTTGACATTTGGATATAAGTTCAATCAGTCTTTGAAGAGGGTGAACTTTCCCGGACACTTGTCGAGTTGCTCGGATGGATGGGGACGAACTGGTGATTCACTGGTGATGGGAAAAAACAGGCGAATGAAAAAAGCTGACTAGTGGCTTATGTGGTTTGCATGATTATATTTATATATATACATATCATTGAGGATGGGTTGAAGCCAACAACAAGAGCCAATTTTTACCCTGATGCAAATACGAGCTGATGCAATTTTGAACAAAGTGCCACGTGAATTTCAGAATGGAAACCGCTGGGCTATGGCTAGGCTTGGCTTTGCCTTTTCATATATCAAGAGTGACCGCAAGTCACCCTTGCGGGTGTTTGGACTCCAAAATTATTTGACAGCGTTCAACTGATGGTTGATCAGTTCGGGGGCTATAGCCGACTACTCATTATATTGATATCAGAATTCTTAAGCGACTACAGTACCATCTGGGAATCACATTCTTAACGGACCAGAATTGAATGGAAAGACAGAGGGTCTTGAACACTGCCCATTTCCATGGCTGTTTCTTAGAATAGGGGTACCCCAACACAATTTTTCCGGTTTCGGATGATTTTGGTGTCCCAAATTCTAGGAAATCCCCCATTTGATCTAAGTTCAATTCGGGCAACGGTTCGGATCTACTACCTACCAGGAACGGCGGGATCCCTAGCTCCGATTTGACTAGATCGCAAGCCAAGCCTTGGTGGCGGGGAACATGATATGTCATTTTGCTACAGTTTGCTTCTTTATCTACTTATCTACCAATTTTACATAATTTTACTCCCGCTGGCATTTTGTGTGGTCAGGGAGCAAGCCTGCAGATGATTTGTTTCGCTTAGAGGTGTTTAGCACGGTAACTATGCTGCAAGAGCGTTGTCAGTTATTAGTTGCAGGCCAATCAGATCATAAGAGAACATAAATAAATATAAATCAATAAGTATATATATATAATATTATATTTTTATAATATAGCATTATATATATATATATATCATTGTCAGGATTTTTGCACCATTTCCAACCAAAAGGGCGCCCCTTTGTTCCCGTTCCGTTGCCTACCAGCCAAGCGTCCTGAGGTTTGACCTTCGGCGAGTGCTTCAACCAGAGCCTCTCAGAGGTCACACTACCGAGCTCTCTGCGACATTTGACCTTCGGGCATCGCTTCGACCAATGTCTTGGTGCGCGGGGACGTGGGGACTGGGGTCAGGGGTGGAGATCGCAGCTATGGGGACTGGATCCCAATTGAAGATGTGATTCTAGGAGATTTCTATACCCCATGTTCCATTCTTTGGTTATGCCAAATATTCTGATCTTCCATCAGTGATGCCTTGAAATGCCATGGTGGGGATCACTCGAAATAATTTTGTTCATGTGTTTTTAGGTAGGGCCCTTGTGCTGGATCTTCGGATGTTCTGTATACAGATCCAAGGTGTGTGTGTGTGTTTGACAACCAGCGGATGGAATGGTGTATCCAATCTTCAGACAAGCCCAGGTGTGCGAACGGAACAAAAGCAGATTGTATCGTGTGTTTGCTTACAATATATATATAATATATATAATATATATTATGTATACATATATATATATATGTATAATTATAATTAATTATAATTATGTAGTTATATATATATATATATGGGTTCTGAGATCGCAATTGAGGCAATGATTGGGTAATGTGTGGGGTGTTAATTTGACACGGAAATCTGACCTCACCTAGCGGACCTAGCGGGTACCAGCCCTGGAGTGGTGATTTTGGATGACATTAGATGAATCCACAGAATCCAAACCGTTGAACCAATAGTGAACCCAATGAATTGATAAGATATTCCCTTCATCCCCCATTATGTCATTGAAAATTTCATACATGCTAAAAAAATATTCATAAGCATGCATATATCAACATCGTAAATTACATCCTATACATATAGCATTTTTAATGCCCTGAGACGGATCATTACATATTAGGCCAGTTGCATCCATTTTCTGGAAACCAGTGTGCCATATATGTGATCCCTTGGACTACCTTGAAACCTTCAAATCCAATGGTTCAAGAAATGGCGAAAAATAATTGCTATAGTTTGTCATTAAAAAAGAAACATGGTACATGGTGTTGTTGTTGCTGTTGTTGTTCACCTTTTTCAAGTGTAAAATAAGGTAAATCGTCCCTAAGAAAACCATGGCAGGGGACGGGAGCCTGCCCGGCAATTTGGAGACTCTGATGCTTGGCGATTGGCGTTGGTGCAGCTCGCGATCGGTGCGATTTGGTCATAGAACCATGATAGAACTATAGTATTCATGGGGGAAAGCAACACATATGGTACTTGGGGGGTTGTAATATATAGTGTATTCATCTTCGAAATATGGAGTAAGTCAAATTTAGTTCTGGCGTAATGTTATGCGACATAGGCTGGTAATCTCACGTTTCCGGCATGGCTCAAATGGGGGTATTCATGGGTTTCATCTTTCGATATTGTATCATATGATCGAATATACTTGAATGATTTAATGATGGTTGATGGTGATTTCGGATGGTCTGAAAGTAGGGTATCACAAAGTCTGTATGGTAGATCATCGTTGTCCAGATTAGATAATTAAAATTGCTATTTTGGGGCATCCCCCATTGTTGGTTACATCTCTCACTACAATATACCATAATATATACCCAGTATGGTCGCTTAAAAACCCCAATATCATTATGTGTATGTATATATAATTATATATATATATATACGTGATATAATATGTATATTCCATCACTATCTCCTTATATCCCCATAAACATCCCCATAAACCAAGCAGTACCGTAATGGTGATATTTCCGATGATCTCCCCAGTGTCGTTGGTTATAACATGTTATAACCGGCTAGTTGGTGGATCAGATCCAAATCCCGTTTCTTGAATTGGTGAGATCATCAGTTTTATGGGGTAAACCATGTTAAAAAACATCCAATTTATTTACTGTAAATTGTTGACGCTTTTCAACCACCTTAAACCTCCATTTTTTTTCGAAAAAAAAAACAAAAAAAAGTTATTCATCTTTAACTCGCCATTTTTGGATGATTAGACCACCTTAGGCACCCCATTGGTTCGAGGTTTTTCCTCCCCCAGGACCTTCGGCTATGCCTTCGCGCAACCTTTGGAGGGCTCTCAGCTCCCAGCGGGCCTTCAGTGCCTGATTTTTGGCACCTGGACCTGGACATTAATGATGATAGCCAATGTATACAATCCAATCATCAAGTTTGGAAATCATGAAAAAATAATAAAAATTACATTCAATTCGAAACATCCCAAAGTCATCCAAAGTTCCGGAAAATGATTACTGGCAATGATCAATGATTTAAACATCAAACATCCGGTGGGGTTGATGTTTCTCACCAGATTGCAGATGTTTATAATTACTCCGAATTGCAGATTGTGGGCTCCGAAATATGTGTGGGTTTAATGTGACTTAATATATTGGATGATTTCACCTCAAAACTTTTTTTTAACCACCAAAAAAAGTTACTTAAAAACCAGCGATTTGGATAAAAAGTAAGATTTGGGTTTCGTGTGAGTGAGTTCGGGTTCAAACATTAAGACTTGGAAACCAGAGAACTGTGCATTTGTTTAGTCGTGTTTTCTCGAATAAACAAGTAACATCAAGTAATCGTGCATTTCACCATATTACTTGGCAAATGTAGAGATATTAATGATTCATAAATGGTTATTGTTTATATAAATTTCATATAATGCATTTCATCAATAAACACGTGGTTTTTCACTGGTTTCATACATAAAAACCATGCATTTCACATGTTTTTCAAAGACATTGTGATACGTCCCCGGAGCCACATTTTTCAGGGATGATTCCCGAACCGAGGTGACAGTTTTCATCGCCTGCTGGATGCGGTGAACCTGTCGGGCCTTCAAAGCATCGTGGTTCAACGATGAGAAATGAAAAGGTTATCCTTTCAGGCTGTCCTTTTCGCTCTTTGGGTTGGTATGTTAAGGTTTCTGAATTTTGTGAAGGATTGAGCTCCACATCAAAAGTCCAAAATTTGACCATGGCCTAAGGTTTCTTTTTGAGATATTCAAGAAACATTGACTGCCTTGATGAATTTGATGATTATTGGGCAAACTTCAGAGTTTGACCGAGCATTTGCGTCTTGTCTTTCTACGTATCCTGGATCATACTCGACGCACAAGCATGAAATTTCAGGCTGAACTATATGGCACTTTGAACAAATCCAACTGCAAACAACAGGTGTCCTTTCCGACTGATTTGGTGTATCGAATTCGAAGAAAAATCTGATTTTGACAACTGCTCAGGCAGATCATGGAAACCAAGCCCACCCTAAGCCTTTTTGGCCAAGTGAAGCCATCATTTGTCCAAACAGTCATTGCGGCGTTTCAAGATGCCAAAGATGAGAACAATGCTACATTCAGAGATGTCAGAAACCAACTTTCTATCGCTGTGAAAGAAAACACACCAATCAGAACCAATCAGAACATCTTCAACATTGATGATCTGACTCATTGATAACTGGTTAATCAAAACAAAGACATGTTAATTAATGATCATTGATGTAAAAAAAATGATCTTTTATACACCTCTCCGTGGACAAACCAGAACGATGGCACAGATGGCCGACGTGCAAATCCCATATGCAACCCATGGTGCTGGTACATTTACCTACAAAACTGGGCCATAAAAGTGGGGTTTTGATGTAGGTAAATATTCCAGCACCATGGGTTGCATATGGGTTTGATAAAGTAGAAAAATAGTACCTGCAAAGGAGGCTTTGTAAACTGCAGTTTATTACGGGAAATCCAATGAATGTTGATCATGGTGTCAGTGAGTTTACCCCTCACACCATGAAGTCAGGTTATTCCACAGCTTTCCAAGGTTCATTTTTAGTTGGCTTAAACATATGTGGTGTAATTCTTTGTCATTTTGAAGCTGGCATTATGATCCACAGTTGAGCCATTGAAGCCTATTGATTGGCTATCCAGATTAGGGATACCGATTGAGATGGGATGGATGGGATATGGTTCGACAAAAATGTGTTTCAGAGGAGTCTGAAGTCCGAAAATTAAAAAAGCTAACTTTAATCGATGATTATCAACTACAAATCCTGTTTTGATTGGTTCACTTCCCAGATTTCTTCTGTCGAATTCTTGGTTTCCTGGTGGTTTCCACCTTTTTTCACCTTCGCCGAGTCGCCCAATTTAAGACGCGCCCAGGTTTGACCTTCGGGGAATGCTTCAGCCAGCCCTTAGACATGGTGAAACTGCCGGAAAAGCTCCAGCATCTCACGTTGCGCTATGCCGAGCCTCTGGATGCAAGGGCCCGTGATGGCCCTAGGATGCCCTAGGGATATGTTGATACATCATCTGGTTGGTGGATGATGGTATAATAGTGGGATATATAATGGCTATATAATGGTTAATAGTGACTAGTGGTTAATAGGTTATAAACCAACAACAATGGGAATATGATGGTGATCTGGTTGGTGGTTTGGAACATGAATTTTATGACTTTCCATATATTGGGAATGTCATCATCCCAACTGACGAACTCATATTTTTCAGAGGGGTAGGTATACCACCAACCAGTCATGGTTAGCCTCTGGTAAACGAACGTTTGCAGTCTGCGAACTGGAAAACTGTCTATGACCGTTGAAACTATGGCAAAGTGTGAAATTACCAGAGGGTAATGATGTTGATGATTCCAAAAATAAGGGTGTTTTTTTTCTATCCAAGTTTGAGGAGAATCGGATCAGAATCCATAAACTGGGAATGTCCATTAACCAACCAGTATTGCAGGGAGGACGCCACAGAGGGCTTGAACAGTCAGCACTGTTCAAGTGACTAACAGTCAGCAATATATGGGTATGGGTCAATACCTATAGATACATTTTTAGTGGGATGAACATCCATTTACCAGCTATTTTGGGGTTCACTAGGTACCAGGGTTTTGACCCATCCCCATATACCTGGCATTTTACAACAAGCTTTGCCCTTGAATTCGCGCGCAACGACTATGTCGATTCGAGGAGTTCCCGACTTTTAATGGCGAGCCCATTTCGGTATTCAAAACAGCTCGCCATGGTTACCATGGTTGATGGGGATGACCCATCTATGGCGGGGAAACTGTCCCTTTATTGCTGAAAGATTTCACCATGGTCAAAAGTCTAACCCATGGGAGCTGAAAATTGAGATCGATCACCCGTGTTTAGCCAACCTTTGTTGGCTGATGTTTTTTTGGGAGGTACTACCCTTATATATTGGGGATGATCAAAACCCATGAACCTGAATAACCAAATAGTATTTCTTGTAATGACATCTCTGGTTTGAACGCTGCTCAGATTAGTCCCACTAAGATGTCTTCAGACAGAAACCACAGACTTCCAGCATCACGTTTGATTTGAGGCTATTGGCTGTGACTTGAAGCTTTTAATCAATGACCGAATGGTCAAACTTGTGTTCATGTGGGGCTGCATCTAGTGGTATGGGATAGTATAGGCATAGTCATAGTTTGTTTGGCGATAATATCAGCAATTCTAAGGATTGGTTGTCATATCCCCATGGTTTCCCCCCTGGTTGTTGATTGTCCTCTTTTACTGTTATGTCCCCCCAAAAAAAGGGTACCCTGTTGTTTCAGCTCATCACAGCGTCACAGCCATCGCATCTCAGGAGTTTGAACAGAACTGGAAGATCCTTGACGCGGTCTGGAAGAACTGGGAGTGACGGGTTCGGAGGGCTCCAAATTCTCTCAGTTGGGTCAACCGGGAAAGCTAAGAAGAAACAAAAGCAAACTTTGAGCATTCTCTGGTTGGTGGTTTCAAACATTTTTTATTGTCCATACTATCTGGGATAATCCTTCCCGTTGACTAATATTGTTCAGAGGGGTTGAAACCACCAACGGGTTCTGTATTGCTATCCATTTCTTGTGAAATGGACATGGTTTTGTGTGGCTGAAAATGGTGTATACCCTCCAGATAGTCATTTAATTAGTTGGGAAGATGAAAACACCAAGTTTTGGGGTACCTTATTTTCAGACAGATCCATGTGGTCGTGATGACTGTATTGGTTCTTCTGCCCGTAAAAACACGTTTTAGGGCAATCGTCCCAAGACGAGCAAACATGTCAGGTTTGTTCCAGATCGAATATAAATCAATTTAATCTATAGTCATCTATAGTCATCTACCAGTCTACGCTTTTTGTATTTATATATATATATATATATTCCCGGGACCACTTTGGACCTTTTTTGTGGAGTTGATCGAGTTGATCTTCTGACGATTTCAAAGGGTGAAGGCGTTGGGTCAGGTCCTTTGACCGAGCGACGCCACTTAGGGCAGTGGCTCTCCCCGAAGGGCTCCAGCATTTGGTCTTCGGTGGCAGTTCCTTGGCGTCCATGAAGGATTGTGCCACTGGAAAGGGAAAAGTGTGTTGATTTTTTGTTTGGTGGGATATATGATATATATATATATATATATATATGATATATGTGGTGTAGTTCCAGTTCTAAGTGGATTGTATGTTCATATGACTATGTTTTTTTTTGGCTGGCTGCTCACAGAAGCGCTCACACGCTGCGGCAGATTGCACTGCTAAATTCAGGTCTTTGCCAGACAGTCAATGGCCTGCATAATCAGCTCCGATGTGGTCGCCCATGTTGGTGCAGACCATCTGTGCGCATCGGGCCACAAAATCCTCAGGCACATGTGACGTCTCTTCCGTAGCTGTGTACGGGACCAAAATAGAGAAAAATCCTTCCGCAAGGGCTTTGCAAAGCGCGGCTGGATACTCTTTCAATTTCGCTGTGCGAAATTGTCCATGCTCATCAGTGCCGATGGTTTGTGCACGTGGCAAATGGGCACAAACAGCATTGGCACGCAAATACCGCGGCAGGTCTGGGAGGTTGAGTGTCAACAGCCCGGTGCGCTTGGTGCTATCAGCTCCGAGCAGACCTTGCGCGAATTCAAGATGTGCGAAGCCAGGCAAGCTAAGGATGAATTGCATCAGCGGGAGTCGCCATATACTGGCTGCATGCTCGTCAGTGGGTTCTGCTGGATGTTCCAGGGCACCGCTCCCTTGCACCGTAGACAGCAGAATCATCGCATGCAAGCTGAATCCCAGAAGAAGATGGCCGTCCATGAGCTGCCGCTTTTCCCGAAGTGATACAGAGTGAAAGCCCCATAGGTCCGACCGGTCACGTATGACGCGGGGACCACGCTTCTTCGGTTGCTGCAGCTGTTTTCCGCGTGCTGTGGACCACGTGCAACAGGGCGGCCCACAAAGGAACCCAATCACATGTCCTGAGCGCAACGCGTGAAGCCAAAATTTCTGTGTCGTGGGATTGCTGATGTCCCCCCAAGTGGCGTCGATGACTATGTCGAGGGACACGACAAAGAGACCGTCCAGCTTGCCTTGTTGCCCAGCTCATCTAAATACCATTGGAAGTCCCCTGGTCTGCGCCTGCCCGAGTATGGATGCAAAACAATGCGTTCACAAAAGCGTGGGCGCGGGCATTGGAGCGTTGGTCGCCAAGGAGTGGATGAGGAAGCCAGATCTTGACACCACTGCTCGTAGAGATCCAAATGATATAAATGATCTTCATTGGCCGTCTCATAGGTAATCTCCGTGAGGAAATGCCAGTGGAAGGGATCCGCAAGTTCCGAAAGGACCGCACATGCTACATCTCTAGGTACGATCGCGTCATAAACCTGTGCATCAGTCAGATCTTCCTGGGCTTTGCGAAGGGTGAGCTGTGTCTGCGTCCATCCGATCGCATGGCCTGTGATAGAATCGATCATAGCAGTGCGCAATGCGTTTCTGTCATTGATCGTGAAGTCAAAGATCACGAGCACTAGTTGTTCATAAAGAGCAGCATGATGCAGATCCACTTCTCCCGGAGGTCGTGGTAGGGCTCGAGGTCCTTCTGCTTGTTGAACAGGAAGTAGGTCATCATGATGTGCACGTAGTGCATTGTTGTCTCGTGAACCAATGCCCGGTTGGAGGACATCACAAGGTGGTTGTGCGCTGAGCTGAGTCCTGCATGACTCGGAATATCGCAAATGCCCTTGCAGTTTGTCAAAAGAATGATATTCTTTGAGGCAGATACTACAGGCAGTGTGAGTCATCCATCGGCGCTCTTTGGCAACAACTCCATGAACCTTGAAAAGATGAGCTCCTTCTCCAGCTTTGGATCGACATCTGAGTTTGCAATTCATGCAGCCATAATGTCCATATTGTCTCTCAACTGGGATGTGAGGGCGGACTGGTGCATGTGGCAAGGGCCCCCAATGTGCCAAGTGCGCAAAGATGTCATGATGTAGTCGGCGGAGTAGAAGTTGATCATGTCGATGAAGTTGAACTAACTGCATGCCGCGCTGTAGCAAGGTTTTCCAATAACTCCTGTGGTAGCGGAGCAAGTATTCCCAATCCTGAAAATGTTGGGCTGGATCTCTCAAAGAGGTGCTGCCGCGAATCAGGTGCCATAGCCATTGAAGGTCTGCACGTAGCAGCTGCGTCCATGCCGTGTCGGCGCGCAAAATGGCCCATGGAGTGACTTGCTCGCACTTGTACAGCAGGCCCAAATATCGAAGTCGAGTCACACGAAGAAGATCATCAGGGTCTGGTAGTTGCGCTTGGGAGATCACCTCGTCGTGCTGGATAAGGCTATCTGGTTGCAACTTCAGCAATCGCTTGTAGAGGCGGAGAATGGCTCCATGGAAGTACTGTCGAGATTTGACATCGTCCAGCACCCAGGATTCCGTGCCAAAGGAAATCTTGCTGTGCACAAGAGACATGAAGAGTTCTGCTCGCTTCTTTGCTGTCAAATCAGTGTTTTGAAAAAGTAGTCTTCGATGGAGATTGAAGGCGCCATTGCCAATAGCAATACGCCTCCTCATTTCTCTTCTGGAGGTACCCGAGTGGTGTGCCATGTTGCCCAGGTGGATATACTCACCGACCACAGAGATGGCGTGCATGCCATACTCAGACACAACTTGAAGCCGTTGGCCATGTTGGGGCCCAAAGTACTTCTGTCGAAGTGCTCGAGATCCTTGGCCGCGGAAGGTGAGCAGAACCTCGCTCTTGCCTTTCTGAAGGTTTGGTGTTACTCCATGATTCATGCATGTTTCCAAGGAGTATGCCTGTCGCTAGGCCAACCTTGCTTTCCAAAGCGCAAGCTGTGTCTGCTGTGATGGATATACATAGGTCGTCCATCCAAGTGGGCCCTAGCATGGTGTGTTGTATCATCTGGGAGTCAGCCTCCTGGGGGAACATGCCCTGCGCATCCACATCCTCAAAGGTTTCCAAAAGTCCCAAATCATCCATTTTCTCTTCCACTACCGCCAATAAACGGGAGAACATGTATCCAAAAACCACATCGGCAAATGGGTCTCCTGGTCGAGTACCAATCCGAGTGTGTGTCACATCTGGTTGTCCTCGAACTCGAAAATGCGTGTTGGTATGAAGAGCTCTGATTGCTCGTTGAAGGTGTCTGGGAAGACCTGCGAGTTCAGTGGCCGCGGGGAGTTGCAAAATGTATTGAAGATCTCGAAGAGCGTCTTCAGGCAGCTGAAGTCTTGCAGCAACTTGTGCAAGAAGAGCATCTGTCAATTGACCACCAATCGCAACTGGGCGTAATACACGATAGAACGCTTCCTGGAGGTTCAGAAATATCAGCGAGTGTGATCTTTTGACATTCTTGGCGGCTCGGGCAGCTGCTCGGATGTAGTGGACTCCCATTGACACCGGGAAGTGGCGTCGGCCGCCCACCTGTTCTCGGCGGAGAAAGGCCTCGTACAAGTCGGCTTGGTGGTCTCTCACAGCTCGATGCACAGTCTTGCCGATGTGCGAGCTTATGAGGAGAGATCATACCCTCAACTACTTAGGGTCTAGAATAGGTGACCCTACAGGGGTGACTTTCCAAAGGTCTAAAGACATCAGTCCCCCCATTGTAGACCTTTTGACCTACCAGCATTGTAGACCTTTTGGAGTCTCGTCTTGAGCAGCTTTGGTGCAAAACAAGCACTTCTCTGGGACCATGATTCCAGAAATCATGTTTTTTTGAAATTCATCTGTGGC
>Ga0126342_10001717_pt1 | contig 31909 bp, 24 predicted proteins | sample Cyp1metagenome_FD_92528 | JGI IMG/M metagenome (GOLD analysis project Ga0126342, IMG submission 92528) | Coral microbial communities from Lord Howe Island, Old Settlement Bay, Australia - Cyphastrea 1 metagenome | ecosystem: Host-associated > Invertebrates > Cnidaria > Coral ...
ATATATATATACACATATACATACATATCTCTTAAACTTGGGTACCCCGAAATCCTCCTTTTCTGCGGGAATACGAACTAAAAGTGGGAAGATACATTAGATTGTTTCACTGCCATGAGGGAAAAAACAGAAGAACAACATATGGTTTAGAACATCACTTGTCGCCTTGAACTTGCGATTTTGGGGGTATACCCCATTTCCAGGCACACCCAAAATGAAGGTTGATAACAAACCACCCCAAAAAAGGGGTATGTTTCCAACTTGAAAATTGTAGTAATTTACCTAGATATCTCCATCATGTAACGTCCAAGGTGAGTTTTTTATTGGGCCAATCATTGGTATGGGATGATCTTAGATGTTTAGAAACATGTACTTTAACTAATCCAAAATAGTCTTATGGTATCAATGGGATTATCTACGTTCACCAGCTAAGAATTGTTCTTATTTTTTGGGTATCTAAGGTTGGCCATGGTGACGCTTTCCTTTGTTCCCTTAAATCAGCCGGCAATAATTTTGCCGCAACCCCGAATGCAAAAGTGGACTAATGATGAAATGACTTACATAGATAATTATAGATATCATTTGCAACATCCTGGAACAGCATTTCCAATTGATTCTACTTGTAAGGGTTCCTGCAAATGATGGTTCCTGGCAAAACATTTAGATTCTAGATTATCGTTTAAGTTGATTTCAGTCAGACTCTGATGTAACTCTTAAATTACCGGAGGGTACCGATTGATCACAAACCATGGAAGCAGTTCTCAAGTTAAATGCGAGGTCACTGCTTAACACCGCGATGATTTGCGCGGATTTCTGGCGATTCCTCGAAAAGATGGTTGAGATTCCCACTTCCCACCATGCCATGTTTATCACAGCTGTTTTACCTACAGGATTGTGCCCCCCCATTATAAGTTGGCTTATAAACCATAGCAAGTGTACGTAGATATATCTACCATAAACCATAGTTATGGGAGTTATTTGCACCAACTTAGCTAACGAACTGGGGCACCACCTTGTACCTCTTGACAGCGGTGATTTTCTACCTATCTCGAGCTGTAAACCAGTCGATTTCCTCTCAGGAGATCTATGACTTCTGGTGTCTCTGGGGCAGTGCTTCTTGGATCGTCAGGAATGGGGCCATGGTGTTCGGATGCTGTACATTGTTATGGTGGCTAAATCCCCACAAAGGAGGACGGCTCGTAAGCTGATATGTATGATCAATTACAATCATATACAAGGTGGTGCCCCCAAAGATACCTAAGTTGGTTTTTAACTCCAATAACTATGGTTTATAGGTTATATATCTATAGTTAATGGGCTTGTAACCAATTTATAACTTGGGGGGCACAACCTTGTATATATATATACACACTGTACATATAGGGGACTCACGAATGGCTCAACGAAAGAGGTTTCAGAATTATCATCAACCATCCAGACGGCATGGAATCAGCATATGCGAAGACAAGCTACACTTGCGGATGGGCAATATTTGGCAAAGATTCAGAAGTTACCATCTGGTTATTTAACATAGCCATGGACAATCACAATTTTTAATAAGTAGATCAACTATAAATGGTCATTTTCAATAGCTATGTTTTTTTTTTTTTAACCAGAGGGTAAATGTGATCAATCAGAAACGTCGGTATAACTTGGTGTCACCATCCCATGGCCATGACAACCTCAACCAAAGGCGCCTCTTGGCTCGCCATGTTTTCCCACCTGTTGGAGAGCCTTAAAACTGGTCGGCACGAATCCAGCAGAGGGGCTATCAGCAGTTCCCTACATTGGAATCCCCACAAGAAGGAACTGTTGAAAAAGATTAGAATGAGCCACTTGGATTCCAATGACCTTTTAAGTCACACAATGTTATACTTGGAATCCAAGGACTTCTTTTATAGATATTTATCTGTCATTCCCTTGGCACGTCATTCCCGTTTTTGGGATGTTAAGCTCCTCACACCTTTCGGCTGAGGGCTTTAGATGTCATTGTGGCCTGATGTTCAAGAACCCAGGTGGCTCCCACCGGGGTTTTCAGTGGGTTTTGAACCACTTTTTCGGGATCGAATCAAATCTGCTCTGTGATTTCAAACATTTTTTTGATGTTCCAAAGCTATTTACAGTCGGGATGATCCAACTTGTCACTTTTTTTTGGGGGGCTGAAACCAGCAACCTACCGCAACCAGCTAACCAGTCACAGGCCCACCTTTCCCTGGCAGAAGCGTCCAAGACCTGTGGATCAGCACGTTTGGTAAGTCATGTGATGCTACCCTCTGGTAATGACTAACATAGCTATGGAAAATGGACATTTTTAGTGGAATATGTAACTTGGGGAATTCTTTGGTTTATGGTAGATATAACTATATTTACTATAGAAAATCACCATTTTATAGCTGGGTAAATCCACTATTTCGACATGGCCATTTTCAAGCTCGCAAACTGTAAACGTTTACCAGAGGCTAAATCCCCAGGTCAACTCGCTGCATCAGAAGTTAAACTGGTTGGTGGTTTGGAACATGGCTGGATTATGACTTTCCATTCAGTTGGGAATTTCACAGATCCCAACTGACGTTCACTCCATGATTTTTCAGGTTGGGGTAGGGCGAAAAACCACCAAGCAGTTGAGGTTGCCGGGATTCCGGGATTCCGTTGTCCAACTCTGAAACTTTTCATAGCTGGTCCCACAAGTAACCAGTAACCATGTGAACTTCCGGTGAAGTTCCAAAGAAGAAAAGGGGATTCAAAGTTACGAAAAAAAAAGGGCCCGGATCCACTTTTTTAGCATCTTAAAGCCACCAATCATTCTTTGTTTGACTCATATCCGGATCCCTTTCTCCTCGTTGCAGCGGGGTCCCGGCGATTTCCTGGGCGGAAAAACCTTAAAACATCACCTTTTTGTAGTCAGATCGTCGTTGATGCACCGAAAAAAAATCTGTTGATACTCCGGAACTCTTTCAGGAACTCATGAAATCCCTGCTGCTAATCCAGATGTTCATTGAGATAGCACTTGTTTTTCGCCATTCTCCAGGCTGGTATTACAACGACCTTCTGGAAGGTATCGATGAAGGCTGCACTTGGCTGGACGGGGATCAACATGAATCAACCCAGATTTGCTCCAGATTTCTGGGTGATGAAAATTGAATTCAAAAAGTCCCTACCCTCTGGTAAACATACAAAAACTATGGAACATCACCATTTTGAAGTTCGGTAAATCAACTATTTTAATTGTCATGTTCAATAGCAAACTGTTAAATTACCAGAGGGCAACAATGGGGAATATTGATGGATATAATGGAATCTCAATTCATGTTATTTTTGTACAAACACAAGTTGCTGGAAGTTAAACTAGCCGTATTCCCCCATTAGCTTGATTACATGGTTATATATCTCCTTAACTAGTGAATAGTATATGTGCAGTGTTCAAAACCCCTGTTGGTTGATGATTAGTTTGGGGGATTATCATGATTGTACTTAGCAATGTATTAGTATAATCCCTAATAATTGGGATGTTTCATGGGGTATCATGATTGAAATACTTTCATTTTACAAGTATTCCCCAGAAAATTGATAAAGTCCCCAAAATAACGGGGATATGATGGGGATATAGAACCATAACTTGATGGAAGTGATTGTGAATACAGTAATTGATTACCCTCTGGTAAACTAACATAACTATGGAAAATCACCATTTTTCATGGGAAAATTCACTATACATAGCCATTTTCAATAGCTATGTTAGTTTACCAGAGGGTCTATGGGGACTAGTATGGGGACTTACCTTCCGGTGTCATCAAACGTGGCCGCTTTTTTGAGTCTCCCTGAACGAACCAGCCATGCCGGGAAAAACATCGAACTACATCGGGGGATTGTCCATTGCCTTGTTTGATTGCTGGAGGGAAATCACCATCTGGTTGGTGGTTTGGTGGTTGGGAAAACCATGGGAAAACCATGGGAAAACCATGGGAAAACGATGGGAAAATGGTGATTTATATAGTAATAATGGCTGGTTGGTGGTTTGGAACATGAATTTTATGAATTTCCATTCAGTTGGGAATGTCATCATCCCAACTGATGAACTCCATGATTTTTCAGAGGGGTAGGGCTCAACCACCAACCAGATATATTGGATTATCTTCATTATGTTGTAAAGGTAAATCATCTAGAAATATGGTCCATTTTCCAGTTCGCAATTCTGTCAGTTTACCAGAGGGTAAATCCATAGATGTCCTTTTCCCATTGGTTTGTTGATGAATAGAGGGGTTTGGAGAAACCCCTTTAGCGACAGGTAAATGATGATAGATGGCAGACCAGTCACCGGCCCCTCTATTTTTTTACCAAAGGGACATTATTGGTAATCATGAAACATGACGAAGACTTGGCATGTCAGCATCAACTGAAATTGGGTTCCAGTGATGAAAACTGGCACTTAACTGGCAATATATTGCTGGTTGGTGGTTTCAAACCTTTTTTATTTTCCATTTCATATATGGGATGTCATCCTTCCCATTGACTTTCATATTTTTCAAGATGGTTCAAACCACCAACCAGATTGGTAATTTCTCCAGCCAAATATGGGGATTTCATTGGGACATGAAGATATTTCATCAATGATGCGTGGGTCAAGGGACTGACACCCAGTTCGAACTGGGCGTCACTCGTTGGGGATTCACATCATCTACCTACAAGGTGCCCGATAGCTAAGTCGGTTTATACTTTGAGCTTTCCCCAATGATACCCTCTGGTTATGTCAAAATAGCGAACTGGAACATGGCCATAGAAACAGTGGATTTAGCCAGCTATAAAATAGTGATTTTCCATAGCTATGTTAGTTTAGCAGGGGGTAAATAAAACCGCAGACCCACACAAATTTGCAAACCCTAAGGGGGAAGCAGTGGCAAGGGATTGGGTCCTACGGAATTTTTCCTGTTTTGCCGGCCCTTCAAACCACCAAGACACAAAAAAAACAAAAACCACGAAACAAAAAAAAACATGCACAACCCATCACAACCCAAGGGGGTAGTAATTAGTGGCAGAGTGTTGGGTCTTGTCATGTTGTTTTTACTTTTTATTGTTTTGTTTCCTTTAAATTTTGTGTTCGGTATAGCCATTGCAGAGATGCCAGGATTTTATTGTCAATGGTTGTAGAGTATTGACATAGCCATTGCAGATGTGCCAAGCAAAAACTATCCATGTTTAAGAGAAGAGTGAAAAGTTTCGCACCCTGAGGGCGTCCCTTTCTGTCAAATAAAGTCACGTATCCCAATGAATACATGGGTCATTAAATGTCCCCATTGAACATCACCCAACCATGAATGGTATATGGTCTATAATGGCTACTATAAGGTGATGTCCAATATTCCCAAAATGGGACATTTAATGACCCATGGAATAATAACGCATAATAACGCGACATTTATAGACGCAGATCGCCGATCGGAAGACCGTTGCACTGCGTTTCGGATCAGAGAAACCAGGTATGGCCAGGTCGACTGTGGAGCCGCGAGATCGACAGCGGCCCTCCAATAACTTTGTGATGCTTTATGGATGTTTATGGATGTTTATGGTAATTAGATATATCAAACATTATGGTGGAATTTGGTAGATATATCAAAGCCAATTAATTATGGTGGATGTTTATGGTAGATATTAATCATGAATAATCATGATATATCGAACATTCTCGAAGTACTTACCTAATCAAAGAACTGGGTGTACATGATTTATCTACCCTTAACTAGTTCGTGAAATATCTATAAATATCTACCAAAAAAAAACCATCGAAATTCACCAACAACATTTATGCTTCATCAAGCAACGGTCACATCACGGTGGTAGATACACATCTCATCGGTCTTCGGATGAAAAACGATGTTTTCTCAAAGTTTTACCACGTTAGTGGTGAAACACATGGCAACTGCTTCGATAAACATCATTTATATATCACATATATATATATATATCCTTTGGTATCCTTTGGTTATTTAACGTAGCCATGGAAAATACCACCATTAAATAAAAAAGGGTAAATCATGATGTTTATCATCCATAAATGGGCCATTGTCCATAGCTATGTCAAATAACCAGAGGGTATATAATATATACATATATGTATGTATGTATATATATATATATATATTTGTTCTCACTTTTCTTTTTGAAAAAAGGGGTCTTGCGGTTCGACATGATGTTCACCCTCTTGTAATCAAACATGGAAATCTGCCCATCGGTGTTTTCCCACTCCAAACATGTGGGAGATTTCAAATGTTTGAGTACAGGAAGGGCCCACATTCGTTATGTTTGTTGGTTCATAACCCCACCTAGCTAGTTCGTTATATCCCCAAGTTCAGCCAACAGTTCACCTAGGGTTCACCTTCCCGTGGCACCTTACGGATGGCCAGGCATGGACGTGACGGATGGTCGCTTTGGCTTGGTGGAGACGCCTGAAGTCCTGAAGCTGCCTGTCGCTGAAAAGCCGGGAAGGGGCCCTTAGTGAAGTTGCTGGGAACTAAGGTGAATTGGCGATTTTTCAGGAAGATGGCTTGATTATGTTCATCATCAACTTGTAACTGGAGGGGGGGTTACTAGGCTTTGGTGACTATAGCCATAGTAAGATTGGTTCGCGTGAACCAATTTATAGCTGCTTGGTTTACTAGGTCTTATGATTGATATATCTGTAGTTTGAGGCGATAAGTTCCACCGGTCTGCACACCCAAGAAACTTTCCACATTTTTGGTGTTGATTTCACATGCTAAGGGCACACCATGTCAGCTGGTTAAATCCCCATTGTGAAAGTGACATCACCACATTTCTTGGAGACTTGCGCTCTAAAGTCATCTTGTTGGTCAGAAATTTTCATTTATTTCCAACTATGTCAATGTAGTTGGTGGTTCATCTCGGGTAATTGGTTTTCCAACTAAGGCTGTAACTGAACAGACTTCCCCGTGATGAACCTGCACGTGCCATTCCATAGTTGTTTGGCATCTACCATTTGTAAGCCCCGCAACTGGGGATGTTTCACATCAATTTCATATCAAACTATATAGATATCATTAAATATCTATGTAAACGTAACTATAATTAACTAGCCATTTTCAAAAGCAAACTGTTAAGTTACCAGATGGTAAAAACCTCCATTTTCCTATGGTGTCCTATGGTTTTCCTATGGCAAACAGACAGTTTCTCTGAAGTCATCGTGTTCCATCGACGCGTCGGCCATGGCCCCAGGTTGGACATTCCCAGCACCTTGGCGTCCTCCTTGGCAGATGCCTTCATGGTGCCGGAGGATGCGGTCAATCTCAGCGACCTGGTTTCAACTCGCAAACTTCCTGGTGATCCAATCAGCAAAAAATAGGGAAAAATAGCCTCCGGTAAACGTTCACATAACGAACTGGAAAGATCCACCATTTTATAGCTGGGTAAATCCACTATTTCGACTGGGCCATTTTCAATAGCTGTTACTATGTTAGTTTACCAAGAATGATTACCAATCATGTCCTTTTGGTAAAAATAGAGGGGCCAGTGATTGGTATACCATCTATCATCATTTACCTGTTGTTAAAGGGGTTTCTTCAAACCCCTCTATTAATTAACTCGCCAATGGGAAAAGGACTATGGATTTACCCTCTGGTAAACTGACAGAATTGCGAACTGGAAAATGGACCATATTTCTAGATGATTTACCTTTACAACACCCACAATTTTTTGTGGATTTCCCTTTCTCATACACAGTCGCATGGTTTGAGGGCAAACCTTGGTTGCGGGGTGAAGCAGCCGGGGAAGCGTGACCTTTTTGTTTGACCAATTGCAGCTTCAAGGATTTATGTGGCCTTGGAAGGAAGATGTCTTCGATCCAATGAAACACCTCAGGAAAGGCGTTTTTTTCCCAGCAACCTACAAGATCTACAGAAAGGGGCCGGTTCCCGGTAAGTCTTGGAATGCCATCTAACTATAGACGCATATCATAGCTGGATTTACCGCCTTCAAGGCATGTTGCTGGATCCATTTTCTGAGGCAGTTTGGATTCTTCTGATAAACCTCGTTCTACCAGTGCCCTGCTGAGTGACTCTCTAACCCTAGTTCGATTCCTGGGCGCAGCCTACTTGCCCTTAGATCTACCTCGATCTAAAAAGTAGGGTTATGACTCACTTGAAATTCGTGGGATTACCCTCTGGTAATTTAACATAACTATGGAAAATCACCATTTTTAATGGGAAAATCCACTATAAATGGTCATTTTCAATAGCTATTTTGACATAACCAGAGGGTAGTCACCAAGTGTAACAAAAACCGAGGCATTTACGAACCCGGCCTGGATATCTTGGACGAAATTTCGGAGACTGGCCCCTTGGCGACAGGCAGAGATCATGGAGACTGGCCCCTCTTGGGCTGGTGGCAATCCATCAGGTTTATGCAGTTTGAGAGAGACACCTGCCAAGTCCTCTTACATGGTCCCAAATCCACCGGAAACCGTTTCAAAACCCATCAACAAACCATTAAAGCCAATTAAACACCTGAAAACCATTGAAAAACCCATGAAAAAAACCATTCACCACCCTTTTTTCCACCCTTTTCTTCTTTCTGTAGACGTACCGAGTGCAGCATCCATCCCTTGTTGACCCCGACAAACGACGAACGAGGCTTCGAGCCCCAAACGGCCTTCGGCTTCAGTTACCTCGCGCCAGAGCAGCAGCCCAGTGCCTCGGTTACCATGGGTTTTCCTGTGGGTTTTCCCATGGGCAAATCATTGGATATAGGAAACATGGTGATTTTATAGCAACAAACATAACAAACATATGGATACATATGGCTGATTTCGATGGATTTGTAGTGGATGATAGATGATAGCTAACTTGACTAACTTGACTTGTTGAAATATGGGGTTTATGGGGCACATAACGAACTAGTGATCAACGGGGTACCCTCACCCCGCGGGGAAATTGACCATATTTTGATGGTTGGAATCCCACCCAAAATCCCATTATTTTACGGTAAATTTGGAGATGGTTTACTAGTGAGTTATTGCACCACCAACCAGCTATAGATATATCACCTATAAACCATAGTTATTGATAGATATATCACCTATATAATCACCAGTACTAAGTCACTTCTACTAACATTACTTGGATAAGTTACGGTGGAAAGCTCAGTGCCGCTTAACTGTTGGGGTACGGTTAGGGGCTGTGAAGTGTCAAGTTTTTTTGAAATGTGCCAGCACAACAAGCCAGAAGACAACAAGACAATGGCTTTGTCTCACTTGAAGAAATCTGCTGAATAGTTCATTTCTTCTCACGAAGCATGCGGATGAGGCTTTCCACAGGACGGGGTCGGTGGTTCCGCCCTTGTTGAATGTTTGGTGGATGATATTGTAATCCCACCCCTCCCCAGAAATGGCTTGGCAGGGAATTTACACATATTTGGGACCATTTGAGCGGGGTGGAACTATATATTATTAAGGAGATAGGATTTTCTGGACAGATTGCACATCATCCTGAAGCGAATTACATGGTGGCCAAACTGTTTCAGCACTAAGGAAGTCGGGTCGCTGCATGGCTTAAAATTTCATTGACAGCAGGGTCATCAGAAAAAAATGCGAGATACACTTTGGTAATCAAACATGGCAATGGGCAATTCCCTTATGAATGGAGGTTTCAATGGGAAACTCATCTTTTTTGGGAAATTCTTCATTGCCAAAAGTCGGTGGGAAGATGAACCCATTCGTTGTGAGGTGGTGCTAAGAAACATTCAGAAATTCATAAGGGGACCCATAACTGGTTGGCATTCCCGAAGGGGATGGAGTGGCTGGAACATGGCTTTTACCCTCTGGTAATTTAACGTAGCTATTGAAAATGGCCATTTATAGTGGATTTTCCCATGAAAAATGGTGATTTTCCATAGTTACGTTAGTTTACCAGAGGGTATTTTCCCCAAGAGTTGGGATGATGATCCAATCTGACGAACTCCATCATTTTTCAGGGGGGGTAGGTCAACCACCACTTAGATAAACTGGTTGGTGCTTTGGAACATTTTTCATTTTCCATAGTACATTGGATGTCATCCTTCCCATTGACGAACTCATATTTTTCAAGATGGTTAAAACCACCAACCAGTAAACATAGCGCTTTGATATCCACTTCTCCTATGTACCTTGACGGCACATCGCCTTCAATGCCCATCAGCCTGGAGATAGCTATGGTTTTTCAAATTCAGCCCCTGGAGGCCACAACCAACTGGCGATCACGGGACGTAGGGGTTAGGTTCATAAAACACGTCTGGGCCCCCTGAGTTTGCTTTACAGCCCCATTGAACTCCAGATTTCTCCAGCATAAGTCGCCTCTAACCCAACTTGCCGAATGATTGCTGGCTCATGACGGATCTGATGGGATTTTCCATGGAGGAGTTGCCTAGTGGGAAAAACACCAAGGGACCGCAAAAATATGGCAGTGTGTCAAAACCTTGTACCCCTGGTGAACATCAAAATAGCTGGTAAATGGATGTTCATCCCACTAAAAATGGTATCTATAGGTATTGATCCATACCCATATCAGTTTATTCGTAGATCCAATCCTAGACCATGGGTTTCTCAGGGCTTCATCCATTTTTCATGATGAAACTCACAAATTTTTCTGACGGAGCTCACGTCGCGATGTCACTTTTTGAAAGCTGGTTTTCAGCTTCGTGAACTAAGAACATCAGCCAGAATCAGATCGGAAAATTATACCATCTGATGATTTGTTACGTAGCCATGGAAAATCGCCATTTTATAGCTAGGTAAACCATCTATTTCTATGGGCCATTTCCCATGGCTATATTAAATAACCAGAGGGTACCCCCCTTGTACCTTTGTTTTTGTGGATTTTATACTATTTGGCGGTTCTTTACACTCCGTAAGTGGATTAGTTCACCCAGCTATGATTGGACTCACCCTACTTACCATACTTCTAACTGGGGTTGCAACTAAGGATTCCTGGGATGAGCCAATATACTCCATTGAATCCATTGGGATTTAATTGTACTTCCGTTATCCTCTATTTTACAGCGGTAAACCACATTTTTTCTTCGTTAGATCCCTATTAAATCCAAGTTTCTATACTTAATTCCACTATTTCGTCTTAATTCCCCTATATTCCCGTGAGAGCCCCACTTATTGGTACCTCTATTTTCCCATATTTACCATTTGGGGCTGAGATCATTCCAGTGAAAAAAACTGCTTCATAACCCTGTTGATCGGGTTCGTCGCTAATTCGTGGCTTCTCCCATCTATGGATGAAAAAACTATATGATTATTCAAGTGCTTAAATCTATGAATATATCGCTACTCAATATACATGTATAATCATGTATACATAGATATAATTTTGATAATCAATTCTATGAATATAATTGGTACTCAATCATACATTTATATTAGTCCCTGAGTGGTTTTCCACCATGGACCCTCAGGTGTCGAGCAGGTTTTGGTGGATGGTGTGGTGCAGGGGCCCAGAGGAATTTCCTGCAGGTGGTCAGTGTTAAATTCTGCCGGGTTTAACCATGGAAACAGGGGGTTTAACCAAGAAAAATCGTGGATTAATGAGCAAAAGTAGGGATTCACCAGACATGATAGGTCGATTGTATGGGTTGAAGGCTGAGATTGTTTGGTATCACCTGAGATATCCTATGGCAATTTTCATGAGGATTGTGTTCTTGTGTTCACAGTAACCCCACGGGATTTAGGGGTGCCCAAAAAATTCAGATCAACCACCGGTCGTCGATCAGGAGATTCCGGTTGGGGATTCAATGATGTTGTGGAAGTTGAGAATCATGTTAGGCAGCTACCCTGCTTGCCTCAGGTTCATTATGTTCATTGTGCTTGCGGATGGCTGAAAAACATCGGACCGGGTGCTCCGGGCAGGTTTTGCCGTATTTAAGATGCTTGTCCCCAAGAACCGGCAGGACGCCAAAGGCGTCGACGTTTCTGAGCACAGCGCATTCTGTTGGCCGCGGCACTGCGCTAGAGTGGTTGATGGCTCCCAAGTACAAAGGCAACTGGAAGACGTGGCACCATGCCGAGTTGACGCGTCGGCTGTTCGTGTGCCGGAAGATTGGTTTTCACCTTCGAGCAGTGGGATTTTCACCTATACCGGAAGTTTTTTCTGGAATATGGGCACAGATTTTAGTATATGTTTCGTATTAACCATCTAATTCTTGGAGCTGACCCATAGCCATTTGTTTATGCACGGCCAACGCTCCAAAATCTCACAGCCTGGAAATTCATGGGGATTTGGATGATTTTTCACGGTAAAAGAAACAGGGAGATAGTCTGATAGCTAAAGAATTGGACATAGTGGTAATAAGCGGTGATAAGTGGATATAAGTGGAATGGATTTTGGAGGACATTTTTTTTTTTTACAGTACATGGAGGGAACATCAGCTGAGTTCAAAACTTCTATTCGTATCGCGTATGGGACATAGCAGGAAGGATAGCAGGAAGGAACCCCCGCATGACAGCAGTACAACCCGTACTCAAAGGACAAGTCAGTATACGGAGTGCTATTCAACTGGGCAGTTGTCGACCCTTGTTGGTTGATTGTTGCGGAGTATGGCTTTGTCTGAAAATTAGAGGTAGCCCTCCATTTTCATCAATGGTCATTATCATTTTCCCTATGTTTTTTAATAGCTATGACTGGGGGGTATATAAAAACATATATTAACAATGTGCTACCCATGTTCGCCCGTATGGTGTCATAATGTGTCAAGGTTTCATGGATGTCACAATCCAATCTCCCGGTGAAGTCCCGGTGCCGAGGCGTCCTCGAACTTCACGGAGGGGGCCGTGGTCACTTTGTGGGTACGGAACTTCGATGAGATCGACAACGTTCAGGTGGGTGAAGCGTTTGATCATCAAAATCACAGGGTCAACATGGTTCAACCATCAAAAGTCATGGCTTAACCCTCAAAAATGGTGCTTCAACCATCAAAAATGGTGGTTTTTCACTGTAAAACCACGATTTGAAACGATGGTGATTAAAAGTATAAAAGTGGTGAGAAAAAACCATGATTCACATGATGGTTTAAACAAATCGAACATGTGGATTCGACCAACAAACATAGATAAACATAGGGTTTTTTCTACGAAACTTGAGATTTAACCAGCCACATGGTGTTTTTTTCACATGTTTTAACTTCGCCAAAACATTGGGGATTCCCCGGCCTGGTAAACATACCAGGCATTGGGTGCCGGGAACCCCCCATCCGAGGAGTCATCATCCCCATGGCCAGATGGGTTTCTGTATCCCATTTTTGGGAAAGCCATGGAACATATCTGGTTGGTGACTGGAACATGGCTGGATTTTTTATATTTCCAGAAACAGTTTGGGAATGGAAAAATCATCCCAACTGACGTTCACTCCATCATTTTTCGGAGGGGTAGGTTGAAACCATCAACCAGATATTGTTGTATATCTAACATATCCTCATAAAAAAAGCTCGGTCTGTTCCGTGCCCGCAACAATTTTCGGTGAAAAATCCACCCATAGCTGCTGGACATAAGGCACTGACGCTGGACAGGAAAAACCTCCGCAGAGCCCAAGCGCGCACCCCATTGGGATGGTTGGTAGAACTATCAGTCGGATAAGTCATCGTTGGTTTATAAACCCCACACTATAGTTACCCTCTGGTTATGACTAACATAGCCATGGTATAGATGGCCCATAGAAATAGATGGTTTACCGAACTGAAAAATGGTGATTTTCCATGGCAAACTGTTAAATAACCAGAGGGTAATTGTCCAAACAGCCCATGGTTCTTGTCCCACCATTTTTGGACAAACCCAGTTTTTGTAATTCCGGGCCGTGGTAGTGAAGCCCATAGTCAGTTTTTTTGGGTTATATATAACCCCAGTAACAAGTGGACTAACCTTACTTACCCACTTATAACCTAGGTCAATCTGAAAGATGGCCAGAAAACTAATCCGAAATTGTCTTTTGGTTTGGGATTATCTATGAACTAGCTAAGAATGTGTCATTTTTTGCCGGGGCCGGCTGAGCCAGGCATCAAAAAACTGGGTTGATAAGCCACTTCCGATTCCTGGTGAGGTGCTCAAGCCCGAGCAAGCCTCCGGTCTGGCGTTGTCTCGCCGCGCAGGTCTTCATCGGACCCGTGGAAGTGTCCATGGTGAATTTCACTGAGACATCAGTGCCTTGTGACATCGGTGCCGGAGAATGTGGGTAATGCAGCAATGGGAGATATATATCATGTTGGGGTGCAGTTCTACTACCGGGTTATACATATATGTACATATATATATATATATTATAAATTTAGCTGAATATCTGAATATCTGTTTATAAATATGGTTATAAAAGGTATAACTGTATAACACTTTAGTTGAATATCCCAACTTTGGAGGTTACAATCCCATATGTCTAGACATGAAAATATGCCCTTTTAACCACCCTGCTTGTACCAGCCCTGGAACTGGAACTGGCGATCGGTATTAATACAGCAACAGCAACTATCATGGGGATGGACATATCATGGATAATGGATATATTTATAGTATATTTAGAGTTAATATAAGAAAATATTAGGCTATTAATACAGTATATTATATGCATATCCCATGACGGATCCGTGGTGCTGCTATATATGGTAACATGGATCCCATCAATATACCCCCAATGTTAGCATATATACCATACATGGATCCTATGGGTATGTATATATGAATATCTCGTGGATGTTTATTCATAGGATATGGATACCAGTTGAGCAGACTCCATCCATGGCACTGGGAAAATCTGCGACCTCTTTGGAGTTTGGGGTTGAACATGAATCCACAGTATATACTTATATAATCTCATATGTATTCATATAACCATTGGAACATCATTGGGGCTTCCTGGTTGTCTAATTGGTAACTGCAAATTTTGATCATCGAATTCAGCTAAAACATCAGCTAGTTCATCGTATTCGTAGCTAAATTGGATATAGATTCAGTTCTTCATTCCAAGTTCATTGAACTTAATTGAATCTATATCCAATTTAGTATCTGAATCAATGATCTACTGTAATTAGGTTTCACTTATTGAATCAATGATCTAATTCACCTAATTTCACCTAAAAAGTCACCTGTTCATGTGAACTTTGATCAATTGGCAGCTCGGCAGCGGAAGTACCACCTCTATGAGTCGTGGGTCACATGAACAATCACTGCTTGGTGGTTTCAAACATGGCTAGAAAATATTTTCCATTTCATATATGGGATAATTAATCCTTCCCAACTGACGAACTCCATGATTTTTCAAGATGGGCACATTGCACCAGCAACCAGCATTAAATCACTAGTCACTAGCTGCTGTTTTTACATCATCAACCAGCCATAGCTGGAGAAAGCTGCGTGGCATCGCTTTTTGAGCGCAGCCTTTTTCCGTGCCAGGTCAGCTTTGTGACGCCCATTTGCGTGGCTGGCTGGTCTGTGGGGGCTCCAAGGGGTGAAAACTCGAATCGAAAAGCAGGTGGTTGGGTCAATCTGAAAGATGGGTAGTTTAACTAATCCAAAATTGTCTTTTGGTATCAATGGGATTATCTAGAATCTAGGTTCACCAGCTACTTCAAAGATTTTTCTTAACTTTTGCAGGCTATCTAAGATTGGACATTTTTTATCTTTGGTTACCCTCCACGAAACGAACATTTTTTGAAGCGGCCCAGCCAAAGTTCGATGATTTACGTCGTACGAAATATGGTGATTTTCCAGGCAAGCTGTTAGTTTACCGAAGGGTAGCTCCAACGGTTACCCTCTGGTAAACTAACATAACTATTGAAAATCACCATTTTTAATGGGAAAACTCACTATAAATGGCCATTTTCAATAGCTATGTTAAATTACCAACGGTTATTCTTTTTCAAAAACCATGGTTTCCACATGTTGGACAAGTATGGACAAGTTATCGAATAAGTTTCCCCTGCAGCAATGGGAACCATAGGGCAATATAACTTTCCTAGTGGTTTTTCTATTTTACCAATGGTTTCATAGGGCTATATGGTTTTCATAAATGGGGGTACCCCTAAATCATCCATTTTAATGCAATTTTCCGATTTTCCATTATTTTTATCATCCATTTTATGGGGTAACCCCATTTATGGAAAGCCTCAGTCATAGTAGATGGTGAATACAAAACACCATATAGATCTTATTAAGAAAGCCTCATATAAATATAGATGGACCCTCATAAATGGTAAATATACCCTCTGGTTATTTACCATAGCCATGGAAAATGGCCCATTTATAGATGATTTTCCCACTAATACCTCCATTTATAAGGGATTTTCCATGGCTATGTTAAATAACCAGATGGTATATATATATATATATTCAATCTGTGGTCCTGGGGCTTAAAATTTGACCCATCCACATTTCACGGTAGCGCCAGGAGATGAAGGTCATGGCCGGCTGGAAAGGCGCGCGTCATGTCGGGAGCCATTTTTAGCTGGGGATATTCTTTGGGATATACATATTTTTGAATTGAATCTTAATGGGATATTTCATATGAGTGATATATAATATATCATATATCATATATCCCATATATCATCATATATCCCATTAATGATATATGCAACATATATCAGCAACTTGGTGTTTTTTGGATGTGATCATCCACGTCACAAAGGTACCATGACCTCAAAACTGCCATTTTTTAATGGGACCAAGCCATACTTACGCTGGTGCCCCAGGGAGCTGTTCACGCTAAGTTGGTGCAAATAAGTCCAATTAATCTAGGGTTGATGAATGGGGGTTATATCGACCTAGTTTTCATGGGGATCATAAACCAACAAACATCACATTTGGGGGTACCACCTTGTAGGTGGTTGTGTCTTGTTAATAGACTAGCCCATTCCATCTGCGTAGGCAGTCATTTCTATAGAGAAATTGCCATTTTGGGATATACCGCATTTTCAGACAGGCAGTATGGTAAAGCTGTGGCAAATGATATGGCGTTTGCTTGGAAATAAGGACAAAACAAGCGATATTATATGATATTCTATGTCGCTTTTGAATAACCATCAATGATAGGGACATAGTGATGATTATCCTTAATTATAATTGATAATGATTAATAACATCATGTCAGTATCATAGATAGGATATGTTGCCTATCAATTTAACATTATTGGTTATGTCATGATGTTATGTTACTGACATAACCAAGAAATTCGTGATGCCATCAATGGAGAGCATCCGTTCTCGTCGCCTCTGGTCTCAAATTGGCCCAGGTGAATCAAACGGCCAGCGCGGAGGGGAAAGCCAAGTCCAAGCCGACTCCAGAGCCAGCGGCTGACGATGGTCCACGAGATCCACGAGCAGGAAACAAAGGCAAAGGAAGGGCTTGTTGACCAGCTCCGACAGCAAGCTACCCATCCTGACGTTCAGGCCCGTGACATTCCTAATTCGGACATCTTGGAGGCGTTGCAGACATGCAAGGGCCTCGTGTACCCTGCTCTGAAGCGAGAGCGTCATGACGCGCTTGTTGGTGCTTTATTTTTTTGAACCGAGGGTTGGCAGACACATGGAATGTTTTGAACGTTTCAACAGAAAATGCAGACTAGTGCAAACAGTTCAAAGATTTTTCAAGTGGAGTTGCAGGGTGTTGGTTTGCTCTATCCCATCTGGGGGTCCCTGGCTTGAGACCATGCCATATCCACAGGGCAATTCTTGGTGATTTACCCCCCAGTGGCTTAGTTCACCCCAGCTGTAAGTAGGTGAGTTGTTACAGTAGGATCGTTGGATGAAAAAAAAGGGGGAAAAAAGTGTGGTGAAACACCAAGAAGTCAAGCAGTCTCAAAGTCATAATTTATTGTTTCATCCCCCAAAAAACATGTGGGTTCATAAAATGGAGCCGAAAATCATCGTTAAAATTTGTCATTTAAGGTCTGAACAAGATTCGACTTCAGTGAGTTCTCTGAGTTCGAATGGTCATATAATTATATATATATATACAGATTTATATATAGATATATAGATTTATATATATATATATATAGATATATATAGATTTATAATGATTTATATATATATATAGATATACAGAATCCACATCTTATTTTTATTTATTTTTTGGATCACTCACGAGCTTCCCCCGGTAAAACGCGACGTCCGCCAGGCTGGGCAGATTTCACGCCCATGCGGTCGGAAGACTCCGAGGCAATGCCGATTTCGATAGGGAAGGGCCCCACGAATCGGATCCGTGGTTTATAAATGTTTATAGTTTCATCCATAGCCCATATGGATGTGGGTCAAAATGGAAGACCTAGGGGACCACAGATGTTAGTCTGGTTTAGTATTCACCATCCAACTATTGGAGTACCTAATTTTGACCCATAGCCCATATTTCTTCCCAATTTGTTTTTGGATATTCACGGATATTCCATATCCCATGACGGATCCATGGTGCTGGTATATATAGTATATATGCTAACATAAAGGTTGGGGGTATATTGATGGGATCCATGGCACACCATATATTGCAGCACCATGGATCCGTCATGGGACATGCATATTAATTATACTGTCTCAATAGCCTGATATTTTTTATATTAACTCTACCCTCTGGTTATTTAACATAGCCATGGAAAATGGCCCACTTATAGATGGTTTACCTGGGTTTATCTATTAAAAATGGTGATTTTCCATGGCAAACTGTTAAATAACCAGATGGTAAATAGACTAAATATCCATTATCCATCATTATCCATGATATGTCCATCCCCATGATAGGCTGTTGCTGTATTAATACCGATCACCAGTTCCAGTGTATTAATCTAACTGGCGTTTTTTTTTTTTGTGACCCTACGATTCGTGGGGCCCGGCAGCGGGTTCAATTTCACATCATGGTACAGGGGATGAACTCAACAGCTTCGAAGATCAGACCACGGTAGATGGGTGTGTTTACCATAGGAAAACCATAGGAAAACCATAGGTTTACCCATAGGTTTATCTGGTAAACTGTTACAGTTTGCGAACTTGAACATGGCCCATAGTTAAATAGTGGATTTTCCCATTAAAACTTGTGATTTTGGCCATAGAAATAGTGGATTTTCCCATGAAAAATGGTGCTTTGGCGAGTCGTGGGACCATGGCAAGAAAAACCATATGGTTTGCCCTTGGAATCCGTCATGGTTTCTGGCATTTTTTTTTTTGGAAACAAACGACATAACTATGGAAAATCACCATGTTTCATGGGAAAATCATAGGAAAATCATAGGAAAATGGTGGTTTTACATAACTATGGAAAATCACAATGTTTAATGGGAAAATCCACTATTTCTATGGTCATTTTCAATAGCTATTTTGACATAACCAGAGGGTAAATGGGCAATTGTCCAGTGAGCCATGTTCGATTACCACATATAACCAACCATGAAGCTTGACTCATACCATATTCTCATTAATAGGGGAATGAATTTCAAGATGGAGCAAGACTACACAGTAGGAACAACGATCTTACAATCCAGTTGTGGGTGCAGGTGGGATGTATTGCTTAAAAAAAAACAAAAACAAAATATGTACAGCGATGATTATGATCATCTCAAATTGGGATATAACTCTATAAAAAATAAACATTAGCTCTATTTACATAGATTTTATCTGGAACCGCACCCAAAAGAATCATCTTCTGGCTTGTCATCATTTTTCCCCATGTTTTTCTGGTTGTTTACAAACTTTCGCCACACTTTCACAGCCACATAGTGCTGCAGATTGGAAGTGGCCGCGACTTTGAGCGAGTTTTAGCGGACGGCGGGTGTTGCTTGTGGCTGATGTCAGGATGTAGGTGAAGGGTTGAGGTCATTCAGATGTTGGATAATTACTAGGTCAATCTTACATGGATACTTTAATCCTTTAGTCTTTTGGTATTCATGGGAATATCTACTAACCAGCAAAGAATTTATTTTTTTTGCAGGGTATCTAAGATTGGCGATGATTAGAGAGACACAAATATCATCCTATACGATGCATGTAATTATCTGACAGCATTATGCATATATTGCTATATGATGTACCCTCTGGTAAACTAACGTAACTATGGAAAATCACCATTTTTCATGGGAAAACTCACTATAAATGGCCATTTTCAATAGCTATCTCTCAAATTACCAGAGGGTATATGATTTGTATCTAGGTAATCTGTTATTTCCCTACAAGCGTTTTGTGAAGCATTGTACATTTGTTGTAGCCCACATCACCAGCAAGGTGCTACTGGTACTGTTGCCCCCTAGCAATCCAAATTGTGCTTACAATGGTTCAATATTGTCCAGCATCCTTGCATTTGGGTGTGTCTGAAAATAGTGTACCCCTAAACCCAATGGTTCATGATCATTATCCCTATTAAATGGCTATAATTGGGAATATACCCTATTTTCAGACAAACCCATTTGTGCCTTGGTTTTTGCAGATGAAAAAAATCCAGCATTTTGATTGAGACTGTGGTTCAGCCAATTGGCTGCGCCAATTGGGTTGGGTTTGGGACCACCGATCAGATGAAATGAGAGTGGTGACAGGGTGTCATTCCTGGAATAGGCAAACAATTTACAGTGTCTTGTGCTTGGCAAGAGACAAGAATTGTTTGGTGTCAAAGTTGTCTTATTTCAACCCTAGAACGCAGATCCAACTGACTATTTTTGTTCATCTCAGGGAAGTTGAAACTACCACACCGAGAATCACTTGGTGTTGGTTTTTGGCGTGTTTCTCAAAAGATTGCCAATCGAAATGACCTATGAACATCTAGGAACGTCCCATCATAATCCATAAAGGGTTGCAATTTTTGAGTTTTTGACCTGATTGGCTGGGATGATCCATGCAACAATTCTTTTTCAGTGTGCAGGGGGTTTTCCTGAGCCTCAAGTGGCCACATGCAGGACTCTTTGCCGGTGAAATTTGGCGAGTTGAATGAGGTACGCTGAATTCGGCGTGTGAAAGGTCTGAGCATGTTTCATGAGAATCTAAGGCTACCCCCCTTGGGCCCCCCCGCCCAACAATCCATGTAAAGCCCAGTTCTGTGGCCCATGCTTGCCCACAACAATCCAACCCAAACTTGATTGGGGACTTCCCCATGACTGATGACTAATGGTCATTTATATTCCCATAAAACAACCACTTTGTCATCGTTATACCTCCATTTAACAAGAAAAATGTGGGCAAATCATGGTAAATCCTTTTTTTGACAGTTTTTGACCACCTATTTCATGAACAACAATCAAACATTCCATTGAATGATGGGTAAATCCAATGTAAATCAGCCATTTGTACCACTTTTCAGTGTTGTACTTTTGTTGGTCGCAGCCCCCATTTGACGACTAATGGTCATATATATATATATGTATATTATATACTATTCCTATAAAACATAAAATTTATATTCCTGTAAACATCTAGAAATCAACCACTTTCTCATACTTTATCATTTTTGTGGTTGTTATCCCTTCATTTTGTCCCCCAACTGTGGCCAAACTCCTCCCGTCGAAGGTGGAGAGCGTCAGTCCCAGCATCGGCTCCATGCTGGGCGGAGCCACGGTGCCGAAACTCGGGTGGAGGGGCAGGTGGTGCTGAGGAAGGGTTGGAGTAGGCAAAAAGCAGATTGGGTTATTTATATATATATACATACACACATATAATAATAGTCTTCAAGGATATTCCAAAAAACATATATATATATATATATACATATATATATGATTATATAGGGTTTGTTTTGGTGGAACATGGTGGGACAATCGATTTGGGAAATCATGGGAATCTATGGGAAATCGAAAAGGTAAATGATGGGACATCTATATATTGGCACTGCATTATATACGCATATATATATATCTATATCTGGGTAAATTATTAGGACCTCAATGCGATCTCACTGGAATCATGGTTAATAAGGGAAATCATCACCAAATGGCAATGGCCTTAATTCAGGTTAGTGAAATATTTTAATTTACCCATATATATATATACACATACACATAATAGTTTTCAAGAATGACAAATTTATTGGGTCTTGGGGTTGGGCAATATACCAGATTGGTAAAATATACATCGCTTCAAGCTTTAAGCATAATTTATTGTTGGATTTTTGGGGGTTTCAAGTAGTTGTAGTTTTGAATATCAAAGATATGGTGATATAGTGGGTGAATGATGGACCATGCTAATTTTCCTGGGATTAGAGGGATTGAAATTGCATATCTTTTGTTTCCTTTCATCTTAAGTTACCCTCTGGTAAACTAACATAACTATGGAACACCGCAATTTTTAGTGGGAAAATCAACTATAAATGGCAATTTTCAGTAGCTAGGTTAAATTACCAGAGAGTATTCTATTTTTGTGATGCATTTCCTAGAAGTCATGGCCCAAAACGTATGAGGAATTGGGGATTAGGAAAAACTGATTCAATAAGCAAGCCTGATCCAGGCACATCTGTGATAGGTCTTGAGGTTGGCTGAGGGCAGGACTTCATTTGATTTTTGGAACACCTGGCATCGGAAAAACGCAAAGGGCAGATCAAGGGCATCACCGGCCATGGAGGGCCATTGTTTCATGCCACATTCCTGCAGCGTTGGGAGCCTCCGACGTGGTCGACCTAGGGACCGAACGCGCCATACCACGACTTCCTTTCAAGTTGGGCTGAAAAAAGTTTGGGGTTCAGGTGGCAGTGTGTCAAAACCCTGGTACCCCTGGTGAACATCAAAATAGCTGGTAAATGGATGTTCATCCCACTAAAAATGGTATTATATAATAGGTATTGATCCATACCCAGGTGTTTGAAGAGTTGAAGGTGTATCTGGAGTGGCGCCCACCAAACAAGACACTGTTCTTACGTCTACCCGCTTATACCATGTGATATGATGTTTGTATAACATCATGCATTATTGCTGTTTACCATTAAGCAAAGAATGAACATGGGAAATCATCAGCTTTGGAAGTATCGGTATCAAATGCAATTGTATATTGCCCCTTTCCCATTTAGAATATGATCCTCACTTGAGGAATCTTCGACCAATAGGGCTAAAAAAGCACCAACAAACTGCGTAAAAACTGCTGACCATCGGAATTCCCGCACCGAGGCAAGCATAGCATAGCCATACAAGCTGCAGAGATGTCACAGAACGCGACTCCCACCAGAACGTTGTGTTGCTTAAGAGATGTAGATGTTTGGTTGATTTCCCCCAAATGGCCCCAGTTGAAAAAAACTTGGTAGGCCTGAGTTGGACAACAAAGATGTTGTGAGCAATGCGAATGCTACCAACTACTTTGGTTCGTATGCTCAAGCTGGCTTTGTAGTGGCTAATACCCTCAGTTTGGATACAATATCTATATATATATATATACATTGATAATAGATGATAATAGATCATGTGTAGTTGGTGTAGTTGCATGTATAGTGTATGCTGTATACTATATATTCTTCATATTATCGGTTTTTAATTGTTACAACATCTAAATACCCAATATTACTATACTCACTATAATATCCAATATGGGTATGACTATACACATACAAGGTGAGGTACCCATCACATGAGTTAGTTAACTGCTGGGTTGTTTATGGGGATATAACGAACTACAAGGTGGTGCCCCAGTTCGTTAGCTAAGTTGGTGCAAATAAGTCCAATTAATCTAGGGTTGATGAATGGGGGTTATATCGAACTAGTTTTCATGGGGATTATAAATCAACATTCACATCACGTTTGGGGGGCACCACCTTGTAGTATTCATAGCTTGTTAAAATAACCATCACTGAGGCACCTCACCTTCTTGTATGATGATATGATTACCCTCTGGTAATTTAACATAGCTATTGAAAATGACCATTTATAGTGGATTTACCCATTGAAAATGGTGATTTTCCATAGTTATGTAAACTTTTACCAGAGGGTACATACTCGACACATATTTCCAGTTACAAGTTATAAATCCATACGCTCGTCCGTAAAAAATCCACCTAATCAACCCAATGGTTAAACAAATTATGTGCTTCAACTTAGCGCCTTCTTACACAGGGGCTTCACCTTGTATCTTATTGTATTCCTAAATTTCCACAGAAATAGCCCTATGTTTTCCCATTGTATCACCATTACATGCACATTATCTATCCATAAGAATCCCAAGAAATCGCAATTTTACTGGCGAAGCACAATTTTTTCCTGGAGTCAATCGGGTCAATGTCATTATCACCAAGGAGGATATTACTCATGATCGAGTATTGAACCAGCCATTTGGGGATCCAAATGCTCCAGCTGGTGGAGATGACTACCAGAAAAAAAAATGGCGGCTGTTCCGCCAGTGGGAGATTTAGCTGGTCAAGCCGACTGAGAGTCTATGCTTACAACAGTGGACCCCGGGCGGCACTAAGGGTTTGTTCCCGACGAGCACCCCTCACCCCCTCTCCCACGCCGGTGCAAGAGTGACAGTGCCCCGGGCTTGTGCTTGGCTAAAGGTTGGTGCGCAGTCACGGTTGGAGATTTTAACTCGTTAGTGGCTCTTTCTTGGGATTGTTCAGGGCCTTCTTTTGTTTTGAATCCTTCCTCTCTTGTTCCTGTTTTTGCTCTGACGTTTCCGGAGCTGACCCTGAGATCTGCTGGTGGAGGTTGTGCCTGTGGACCACGGCTACTGCTGTGAGTCGTTCAACCAACCAACCAACCAACCAACCAAATCGCAATTTTCCCTGAACAATAAACCGGGGCCCAAAATCACCATAAATTGGTGGTATAAACCATCCCCGACTGGCAGGTTTATCATTGGGTTGCCCACATGATGCACATATTACCAGTGCCATCATTGTGGTGGCTCGAGTTTCACGCATCTAACACCACTTCGAAATATCTATGATAAACCCGTTAACCTATTGATTTCCATCAACTGAGCATACATCAACTACAAATCCCATACGAATCATCATTGTTTGGCCCGGTTATATCACCGTTCGTCCTAGATAGAACCGAGGTAAAACATTAAAAACCACCATTTTTTCTAGAACAATCCACCACTTGTTTACAATTTTTCCCCTTAAAACCATGGAAAATCAACCAACACCACCATTTCTTCCAGGAAAATCGTGAAACATCCAGCAAAAACACATTTTTTCTTAGGAACATCATGGAAAATCCATGGTATTTCGTTGCATCCAATGGGTTTTTCCCGGCAGGTGAAGATCTTGGGCACAGGTTTCAAGTTGCCCAGTTCCCTGGCCTTGGAGTTTGTTTTTCTTTGGTTCACAGGTGGGCCCGGAAAATTCACCAACTATAGTAACTATGGTTATATATGATATATAGTAACTATAGTAACTTTAGATGATGTCTCGATATACATATATAGCTACATAGTAAGTAACTATGGTAACTATTTTTAGGAAACCTCCATATAGCCAACTTGGTATAGTAACTTTAGACGATATTCATATGAATCAGATTGATCAGGGAAAACTACTTCATCCAATATTATTTACTGGTTGGTGGTTTGGAACATGGTTTTTGTTTTTCCATTCAATTGGGAAGAATCATCCCAACTGACTTTCATATTTTTCAGAGGGTTGAAACCACCAACCAGATATAACAACTTTAGATGATATCTCTATATACATATATAACTATATAACATAACTATAGTAACTATGGTAACTATTTTTAAGATACCTCCATTTTTTGCCCATTTAGATCCAATCGATGTAAATACTACACTGGTTAGATTGATTTGCAAAATGTTACCACTTGGGGAATACTAAACACCATATATATGGGGGTTTCTTAAAATGGAGGTACCCCAATAGCTGGTATTGGAAGATCTTAACACCAAATGGATGATTTGGGGGTACCCCTATTTTAGGAAACCACTATATACAACTATAGTAAATATTATAAATGTCAATCACTAACTATAGTAATTAAATATGATACAGTATATATATATATATACAACTTATATATGTATATATGCAACTATAGTATATAGATATAATTTGAACCTAGGTCAATCTTGGATTTTTAGGAACTACTCCAAAATAGTTTTTTGGTATGGGATTATCTACGTTCACCAGGGAGGAATCTATTTTTTGCAGGGTATCCAAGATTGGCCATCGGATTTAACCATTGAAATAATGGGACTTCATGGAACGAACGTTTGCTTTTGAAAACCAACAATGTTATGGGGACGTGATTGCCTTGTTTAGTGGAAATAATGAGAATCTACGAACCATAGTGGGTATAAATCACAATAGGGGTGTGAAGACACTACACGATTGTGTGGGGAATATTTACTGTAATATTGTACATTGATTGAATATAAATGGGATATATCAACCCAAGTTGATATGATATTTGGATGTGTGTCTGAAAATAGTTTGTTTAGCCTTCAAATTTTGTTTCAGGCAGATGAACCGATTCATCCAGCTCCTTTCTTGGGCAAACCCGGACTGGTATCCCAGGACTTGGGTCAAAAACATAGACCTATTGGTATGTCATCCAATCTATTGAACCACGCCTACTTCAAGGTTTATGATTTATGTCTAGCTACTTGTATACCCATATCCACATATCCATGTATGTACAGATATCATAATATTTTGTTTATTTGTTTCTATGCATATTGTTTTCTTTGACATGTTCAGACAGCGCTCGCCATATTGGGCAGGTACCAGTGCTAGCCATGTTATGTTTAGCAACTTGCATCAACTTGCCTGTAAATAGAAACACATAAATGAATAAGTATATAAATCCACTAGGTCAACTAAATCAGCTATTTGAACTCAAAAAATCAACCAAAAATCAACAACTTTTGGAAACTATATAAATCAGCTTTAGAAATCAGCTAAATTTGAGTTTTTTTTTTAAAAAATCAGCTAATTTTTTGGAAACATCAACCTTAAAAATCCCCATGGAAATCCCAAGGTTCCGAGAATAATGTGACGCTCTACCACAAGAGCGGTGCGCTGAAGGGACAACTTGCAGGTGCGTTCAGGGGGATGGTCCCAATGAGGCCGCCATGATAAATATGGTAAATTAGTATGGTAAATTAGGGTAAATATGGAAAATAATTAGTATGGTATATAAAAAGACACCATTGGTTATTAGTATCATGGTTAGTATAATCAATGATACATAATAGTATGGTAAATAATGGTAAATTAGTATATTAGACCTAATATTTGTATTATGAGTATTTGTACCCATTGGGTTAATACACCATATTTACCCCTATTATGTACCATATTTAAAATAATAGTAAAATAGTATAATTCATAAATAAGATAATGGTAAATAGGCCTAGTAAAATATAGTATAATAGAATAAATAAAAAGAAACCATTGGTTACTAGTATAATGATGGTTAATTAGTATAATCAATAATCTTGGTATATTATAATGGTAAATTAGTACCTGGTTAATAATTGGAATTATACTAATGATATATATATATATATTCATGGTAAATTAGTTTAATTCCAACTATTAGCATATGGTATTATCAATGGTATTAACATTTCAATGGTATTAATAATCCAATTGCTAATATATTTGTAATATTGATGGTAAACCAAGCATGAATAATACCAATTAGTACTATTAATAGTTAAATACATGTTAACACCAATCATTGATGAGTTACATAGTTATAAGTTATACTATAATAATTGATGTTGAAGCAAGCATAGGAGATTAGTTCCAACAACGGGGTACGAAGAGGAGAATACCGAATATATCAGTTATACTCTGTACTTGGGATAGTTTATTATATATAGAGATTACCAATATTATCTTATAATAACTAATATTTATGACGGCCTTAGCCAACGATTGGTTTATACCACTGCAATTTCCAAAATGAATCGTTGACCTTCGGGGTTCAGTTCCTTTTGGCTTTGCCTTTTAGAGTCGTTAGAGCCGTTGGTTTTCAGTAGCACCCCATGGTATCAAGTCGTTGAGTACCTGCAACATTCCAACAGGATGAAGGCTCAAGAAGGACCCAACCTGCCTGATTGGTCAAAGTCGGGACGAAATGGGATGCAGTTTTAAAAGGCGGAAACCATTTCCTGTCCACTTGGAGGATTGTTACTGCCCCAGCGCTCCGCTTCACATGGGGACGTTGAGCAGTGGAATGTTTCCGACTGGTGGTTCCATACCCATAGGATCCATGCATGGTATATATGCTAACATTTGGGGTATATTGATGGTAAATGTTACCATATATACCTTACATGGATCCTATGGGATATGTCTAGAATCATGGTTTCAAAATACAAAGCCTATTGCTCAGGAGAATGATCCCTACGTTCATATTGTTGGAATGGCCTGAATTCGCAAAACAGTCAAGATTTGGTTTGCAAATCCATAAATCCATCCAACTGCAGGTATATCCATCCATCAGAAACCCTGTGGTTAGCCTAGTTACCTTTCACAAATACTCACAGATTAAACTAAAGTACTCGTACCCTCTGGTAAACTAACATAGCTATGGAAAATCAGCATTTTTAATGGGGAAACTCACTATAAATGGCAATTTTCAATAGCTATGTTAAATTACCAGAGGGTGAGTGTACATCTCCATGTTTCTTGGTGTCAACTCTAAACAACTTCCCAACAATTCGGGTGCCAAAAGGGACAAAATATCCAGGCGAGTGCAACGTGACCTTTGCAACACTTGAAGGCGAGGAACTTTGGGGAACCTGCTTGGACGTGCCTTCAATGGGGTTTTACATTGTTTTACTGGAATTTCATGGGATTTCATGGCATTTGATGGACATGTGCTGGGATACTCTCCGGATAGCTATGCATAGCTATAAGGTGAGGCCGGCTTTACGACATCGCCAAAAATTGGCCGTCACAACTTGGTTGTCACGTCGGTCAACATGGGTCAGCCTTGACTTATAAAGTAAAGGGCTACAACGGACGAGGTTCATGGGACGGCGACGTCGCAGACTTTCGCCAAAGCTTCGATAAAAATCGCCTGGCGCCCAACGTGCTCACATCTCTTCACCATCAATCGAAGCTGGAGCTTCAAGATCGTAACTCCGTCGATGGCACACGACCAAAATATGGCACCTCTGGACCTCCAACTCCGATTTGGAACGGGAAGCCACAAGTGTCAAGCTGCGACCGGCAGCGTCACCGACATCGTTCGTGCTTGCATAAACTGCTGCTTCATTTCGTTTTCTGGGGGGTTGGCAAATGTCACAGCACCCTCTGGTAAACTAACATTGTAACATATTGTAACATGACTATGGAAAACATATTTTCAATAGGTAAATCAACTGTTTCTTAATATGACTATGGAAAATCCAGGATTTTCAATAGGTAAAAACAACTATAAATCTATGGCCATTTTCAGTAGCAAACTGCTAGTTTACCACAAAGTGGTGCCCCCCAAATTATAAGTTGGCTTATAAACCCCATTAACTAGTTCGTTATGTTTCCCATAAACCTGACTAAACCAAGTTAGCTAAGCGTCAACTTAGCTACCGAACGGCACTGCCTGGGTACCTCACTTGGTGTCGTCGCTACACCTGGAACGAAATGACGGTGGAATGGGATATCCCAGTACAAACAATGGGAAATTCATGGGATATGGGAAATTCATTGGAAATTCATGGGATATGGGACAATCTATGGCCTTTTCCCTTACTAAATGAAGGTTTCTAGCTGGAAAATCATGGACCGATGGAGGATTTTTCGGCAACAATATTCATGACACCACAGGTATGGAGATCGTTGGGATCATTTTCCTCCACAGAAATGATGGGATTTCACCAGGAATCTCCGGAATTTCACCAGAAAACATGGGCTGTGAATGGTGCTTTGGAACATGGCCGGATTATGAATTTCCATTCACTTGGGAATTTAACAGATCCCAACTGACTTAAAAAAACATCAGAGGGGTAGGTTGAAACCACCAACCAGGTTGTAATTGATTTACTCATTAGAGTGGTGGCTATGTTATTTTACAAGAGAGCAGCTATGGAAAATCACAATTTTTGGATATTTTTGGTAGGTAAATCATCTATAGACGGCTTTTATTCCGTGGCAATGTAAAATTACCAAAGGGTAAGTTACGAAAAAATGTCGCGCAAAAGTAGGGTAAGTGACCCTGGTCTTATCTCAATACCCACAATGATACTTTTTGGGGACCTAGCGAGGCAAAAATCCACCTGACCATGTGCAGTTTCGGGTAAGCATCAGGTCACCCTGGCATCACCATAGATTCTGGTTTGGGAATGGGGGAATTTGTGTCCAGATGGCCTCAAATTTGATCATGCTTTCTCCCAGGTCACTGGTATTCCCATGAAATTCCCATGGTAAACCGTAGATGGTTACTTCAGCTTACTCTCGTTAACCTGAAGGGAAACACCCTGAAAAATGGGGATAGCACCCTGCAAATTAGTGATTTCACCCAGAAACCATTTGGCTTACTGTAACCGATGGCGCTTGATGAGTTTTCAGTCCACCGCGGGCACATTTTCGACGTATTAAAAAAGGTGTTTTGTTCGCACAACATGAGCCTGGACTGTTCAACAAACATTGAAAGCCTAGTGTGTGTTCTTGACGAAGATTTGTCACACAGTCTGCTTTGTTTGATCCCTCTACTCACCATTTAAGGACACCACTGACACCATTTTCCCATATTTTCCGAACCATTCACTAAGCACCAATGTTGATGGATTGGTTTTGTTGAGAAAATCTTCACCGGAAACCCAGGTGAAGATTTTCCCAACCGAATCCATTGAACCAGTCGCGCGCCCAGTCTTGGAATGTCAGCTGCCCGAAGTGGACCGAGCTCACTGGACCAGCACGCAATTCGAGGCACGGCAGGTGACAAAAGTGACGTGACGTGGCCCCCGGCTGAAGCCGGATCCAACGTTCAGAATGGTGGAAAAAAGTATGATATGATATGAATATAATATGATATAGTCGGTTTTAAACATGAAGATATGGGCATATAATATGATATCATATGATATCTACAGTCGGTTTTAAGAAGTTTTAATCACGAACAGATGGGAATAGAAGTATATATGTAAGTGGATATAACATGATATAACTGATATCCAGGGATATCAAAAAAATGGTTGATTAATGTTGAGTAATGATTCTATGGGATAAAAAACTACCCCATTTTTGTAATGATCGAATCCGCGATGACCTGGGAAATTCGATTTATGAACTAACCCTCTGATGGCTGGGGATACCCGGCCTGGTATACAAAAAGCGATGGAAAATCACTATTTTCAATGGGTAAATCCACTATATGGTCATTTTCAATAGCTATGTTAAATTACCAGAGGGTATGTTTAATGGAATTCCCAATCAACGAGGAAGATTTTGGTTCGTGATTTCTTTCGCACCGCGTTTCACTCACTTTTCGCCTCTTTGGCATTTCACCCAGGATGAGTCCCACATGGATTTGTCTGAAATTTGGGGACACTCCAAAATCAAATATGAGTATTCCATATATATTATTTAAATGGTCATGTAGAAATATCTTACATAAGTACGTTAACTAATTGTCATAGGGATACCAGCAACGATTTGGTGATTTAGTGAGCAACCAACGGAATAACAAACCCTCTGGTGTCATCATTGCCATGGCGGGCAAATTGGGGAAATCCCCGAACTGCAGTGTTTCTTGCTGGGAAAATCATCGAACTATGTAAATTGGTGATTTCCAGGCAGCCAATTTTGATTACCGGAGGGTAGTCATATTCCGTATGGAAATCAAACATGGCCGGAGAATCCCCGTTTATGGTTGATTTCCAAGCTAGAAACCTCCTTATATATAATATATATATATATGGGTATGGATCAATACCTATTAATACCATTTTTAGGGGGATGAACATCCATTTACCAGCTATTTTGATGTTCACCAGGGGTACAAGGTTTTGACACACTGCCATATA
>Ga0126342_10001718_pt1 | contig 31903 bp, 30 predicted proteins | sample Cyp1metagenome_FD_92528 | JGI IMG/M metagenome (GOLD analysis project Ga0126342, IMG submission 92528) | Coral microbial communities from Lord Howe Island, Old Settlement Bay, Australia - Cyphastrea 1 metagenome | ecosystem: Host-associated > Invertebrates > Cnidaria > Coral ...
CGCAACTTCCAAAAGTGGTCCGACGCTGGTGTGTTTTGTACATTTTGACTTGGAAATGTGCTTCGCGCCACAACGGCGTGCACTTTTTCGACATCGCAACTTCCAAAAGTGGTCCGAACCCCTAGTGCTTTGTACATTTTGACTTCGAAATGTGCTTCGCGCCACAACGGCGTGCACTTTTTCGACATCGCCTCTTCCAAAAGTGGTCCGACGCTGGTGTGCTTTGTACATTTTGACTTGGAAATGTGCTTCGCGCCACAACGGCGTGCAATTTTTCATCTCTCATCTAGCCAGCTAGCTCCGCACCCGCCGCTTTAGCGAGCCTACTTTTCGACCCTCCGGAGCCACAAATCATTGGAAAAACACAGTGTTTCGCGACTTTCTTCTAATCTTCTTTCTTCTTACTCTTTCTCTTCTACTCTTCTTTCTTCTAATCTTTCTCTTCTCTCTGCCTCGTCCCTACTCTGCTTTTCATCTGTCCATATTGTCGGAAGTTTGATTTCTAAACTTCCTTCGATAATCCTACTTAATCCCAGTTGAGTCAAGAATGTGGCTGAGGAATAGTCAAGAATAGTCATTACGAACACTTCACTAATACCAACCCAGTTGAGTCAAGAATTACTGATCAAATTTAATCGCAGTCATCAGCGATAAGGATTCTCTACTTCGGGGTTCATCCTACTTAGGGAGTTTTTTTTAAATAACCCCATTTATAAATATGCCCCCCCCAGTGATGTTTGTTGCTTTATAAACCGCATGAACTAGAGTTTATACATACCAAAAAAACCATAGGTATTGGAGTTCTGACCAACTTAGCTATCCCAAATCAGCTGAAAATCCCATGAAATCCACCTGTTTCTTGGATAAAATCCACCATTTTCCCACTGAGGCCGTTGAGGATCTCCCCGCTGCGGTGGGCACTGCAGGGTGTCGACCCTTGTCCTTGGTGCCTTGGGGCCAGGAACGGCCGGAACGGCCGTTCGGAACGGTCATGGGGACGAAGGCACCAACAAGAATAGGGGTCAATGATTGGATATGTGGATATATCTGGGTAAATTGTATTAAATTATCATATTTAGTAAGGAGATCATCCCAAAAAGGTGCTGTACACGAAATTCTAGGTAGTGAAATATGATAATTTACCCAGATATATGACTGGTTGGTGGTGACTGGAACATGACTTTTATGACTTTCCATTCAGTTGGGAAAAAAATAATCCCAAGTGACGAAGTCATATTGTTCAGAGGGGTTATTGCACCACCAACCAGATGATATAGTATGATATAGTATAGTTCCTACTTTCATGGGAGATGATGGAACATAACCTGGATAGCACTGCAATCGAGCCCTGGAATGATGGGTCAGTAAGGGGTCACTGTCCCAAAATAGCCGAACTTTTCAGGTCAGTGAATTATTGTAATTGACACAATTTGGTGAAAACAGGGATGCCACGCAGGCAGCAAAAAAACGATAGTAAATAATGTGGTAGATCCAATAATAAACCTACCACACCAATAAACATGGGGATGTTGGTGATGGTTTATGTCATTGGATTTACCACTTTATATAGAGGCTTTCGTAGAAATCCAATTTTGAGTCACGAAGAATTGGTATAACTTGGATTACCACCCTGCCTGATGGAAGGTTTCGCTATATTCCACTAAGAGTGGCTAGGCTGATTGATAGGAGCCTGGTTTTGTGGCAGTGATGCTGGTGATTTTGACTTGGGATAACTCAGGGTGCAACCTTGACAAATGGTAGATGGAAACGGTTTTGTAGATCTTTGTGGATTGAACTGTAAGATTTTTTTCCAACAAGATATGTCAATTTCCGATATGCCCACTGGTTAGCGCTTTCAGATCTCAACTAGAAAAGTGGGGGTTGACCAACAATGATGACTGATGAGAACCAATAGACTGTCACCAGTAATACTGGACTCTGATTATTATTTGGGGTGATGATACATGGCGGATGATACAGGTAAATCCTTCGCCACATTGAGTGATGTCTGGAAAGTGACATCTTACGAGCCCTCTTTTTCGCGGCTACATGTTTGCTGGATTATGGGTAACATGTATAAATGGATATTGATTAAACTTTATAAACCATTTCGCTGTAGTTCATCCTTGATGTTTTTATCATTCTTCACTGTTAATGACACCGAACTCTTGTAACCGTTAGACCAGGAAACTTAAGTGGCGATTGGTTTGCATCATTTTGATGGTTTTTTTTAAACCATTCTGTTGTTGATTAAACCAGCATTTTCGCTGTTTACCATCTGGCTATTTAATGGTTTGCCGTGGAAAATCACCATTTTCAATATAGGTAAACCCTGGTAAACCATCTATAAATGTGCCATTTTCTATGGCTATGTTAAAGAACCAGAGGGTAACTACTATTCTTGTTGGATGAATTCTGTCATACCCCGACAGTCGCAAAGCGCTTGAGGTTGTGAACGATTTGGTCCTGACCAAGCAGCCAGACCTGCTCATCATCGAGGCAAACGTCGGAATGCAAAGGGATTTCCTCCTGTCTTTTTCGGTCTCAAAATGCGGTATCCCGTAATGTAACCAGAAAGAATGATGGTAATCAGCGTTGAATCAACCATGATGTTTGTTGAACCTCCTGTAATTCAACGGTGTTTACATGGAAAATCCTAACCTTGAGTCAGAAATTTTGGGATCATCAACTATGTTCAGTGCGTATTTTTCCGTTGGGAGGTTAAAGTACTAGAGGCTACTGTACCCCAAACTGTAGCAATCTTGTCAAAAATGTGATCAATTGTGATAAACGTGGACTTTGGGGAGTTCATTGCGCCCTTTTTTGGCGTAACGTCCTTTGAACGTGCCAACTGGGTATGGAGATGCTCCTGTCGGATCATGATCGACCAACAGAACGGGCACCTGGTGTAAAACCTGGAAACCTCAACTTACTGGTGTTTTTTATATATATATATATATATAATTTATATATATATAAGAAGAAATGGGAGACATATACTTGTAACTTCAGAAGCTATTTCATGAATCATCCCTTTCCCCCATTCCCAACTTGCATTAGAAGCCATAGAAAATATATGAAAATATCACCTATCACCATCTATCACCATCTATCACCTTTGGGCCATCTTGGACCATCACCAGGCCCCGCAACGCCCGCGTTGCCCGTGTTGTCCATCGTTGCAGGTGGCCGTGAACGACGGCGACGACTTGCTCGAGAGCACGCCCTGCGGCGCCAGCGCTGTGCTGATCCGCCAGGCTGCCGAGGGCATCGTGCGCACCACGCGGCGCCGCTGTCCGCAGACCGTGCCGTGGCGCCGTGGCGGGCGGCTGGCCATGGGAGCCGTGGGAGCCATGGGAAGCCATGGTGAGTTTACCACGAAAAATGGACGATTTCAGATGGGTATGGATCAATACCTATTAATACCATTTTTAGTGGGATGAACATCCATTTACCAGCTATTTTGATGTTCACCAGGGGTACAAGGTTTTGACAGACTGCCAGATGAGTTTTGGGTGTCTGTTTGCGAAGTGGGCTTATAAAGAGATTCACTAGGATTTGTAGAAGACTTGTCAGTTTCAGTAGCTGGGTAGCTGGGGCTTGTAAGCCAATTTAGCTAAGTATGGGACACCACCTTGTGCTGGATTTCGAGCAGAAAACTGCTGTGAAATTTGGGGAAAATGGGTTTCGAAATTGATTTTGGAAGATCTATAAGGTATTTGGATAGGAAATCTTCAGCTTTCCACGTGAACCGACCTGAAAACATACTACGTCTGGTGGGCTGTCTTCAATTCCATGAACTCTTAGGTGACTGTCTCCGTTTTCCATGTTTTTGCCACGGGGTCGCAAACTGCACTGGCGGTACTTAAACTATTTTCCCATGAACTTATGACTTATGTAACTTATGTTGATCCTGAACTTTTTCGACCTGGTGCGTTCATGTATTGACATGCATCACGGGAATGCCTTCTGCTTGACCCCCGATTGTGTAATAAAGTTACCCTGGGATACTCCATACACATTTTCAAACAGTCATTCTGTAGTAAATTCCAATCTGCACAGAGTTTATTTGGAACGGGGAAAGCCAAGAATCAACCTACCATTTTAAGGGATGGTACCTCCGATTTTATCGTGATTTGGAGACGGTTTATTGGATTTCCCACATTAAAAATATGTTTTTTCAAAGCTAAATCATATTTTCTTCGGTAGTTTATGGTTGTTTTTTCCATATCAATGGTGTTAAATCCCGTAAATGATAATTACAACTTCCATAAACTGATAATTGTTCCATTATGTTATGGTAGTTTATGGGTAATTATCATTAAATCCCGTAATTATCCCATAATGATCGTTCTTCCCACTGCTCGGCCGCTTCCCAGGCCATCCTCTTCCTGGAGATGTTTCTGCGCGACGACAGCGAAGCGCGAAAGTTGAAGACGGGCTGTGAGGCTTGGCGCGATGCCAAGGAGGAGGAAGCGCAGGAGGTGAGATGGGCCATGGAGTTCCCTTGGGGATACTCTCAACTAACAGAACTAGAAAATAGGTGATTTACAGATGGTTTACCTATTAAGAATTATGTTTTTCCATGTGTTTTCCATAGTTATGTTGGTTTACCAGATGGTAAACCTGATATAGATGATAGATGTGGAAAAAACCAAACCATGGGGGGAAACCCTAGGAAAATCAAAAGTGGTGGGTTTTCCATATGTTAATTTGCAGGAGGGCAAATGATTAATCTGGTTGTAAACCATTGTAATTCAGTTAAGCCTGGGGATATGAGCCTCTTTTTAGCCAATTAAGTGGGCGGTGTCTAAAAATATGTGGTAATCATGATATTGATAAGGGTTGATTGATCATCATGACAACAGTATAATTTTCACAGTTGGGTTGATGTTCATGTTACTACAATTACATGTTCAATATGTGTTAAGATCATTCGCGCAATTACTTGCATGTTTGTTGTTGTTGGTCTTCATTGGACAGTGGATGACAATGATAATTCTTTAAAACAATGACATGTCCTTATGGCAGTGTCTACTTTATTTGCTAGCATTACACATATTACATTACGTACCATGGTGATGTCATGGTATATAACGATCAAGCAGATCATCAATAAGAGAATGTATAATTACAAGAATCGGAGCAATCACAGTTACAAGCGTTGTCTTATAAATCGCAATGATAACTATATAACAATCGTAGCATGCATAGAAATGAAAAAGTAATATATATATATATATATATATATATATATTTATAATGCTGGAAGAAGACATGGGTGAATGATAGTGATGAATAGGATTTCTTGATGATTAGTATGAACTGTTCATTTTTTCTTATTTTCAAGTAGATCGGGAGAAGATGCTTGATGATGACAATGATAAGAGCGGTTTTTTGATGGATATAGGGGTATCACTATTATCGAAGTAATTTGGGTGTGGGCCAGATTTGACTTATCCTGATTATATGTTTGTCATTATAGCGGTTGTTATCGTTCTTTATTATCACGTTTATTTGTATCGTTAACAAGAGGACAACAAGTGTCCAATTCTGCCGGCCAGCAGGATCAGCAGGCAGATTTGACTCGCAGTTTGAAAACTCGAAGAAACAACAACAGGTGAGTGAAAATATGTTGGCACCCCAAAATGGTTTTGCCATGTTTCGCCCAGAAATGGGTTACACAATGGTTATACCAAGTGTTTTTGCAGTAAAAACGATGTTTTAAATCAATGATCACTGTTTTTTTTGTTTTTTTCCATGGGTTTTTGGGACATTTGGTGGACACTTGACATGTTTTCCGAAGATTTGTTCCAGGCCATTGGCTGGTACCATCATGTGGCCCCGCGCCTTCATCGTGAGATTTGTGAACGCTACTTGGGCCCTTGGTTGACCTCACGATAGATGATTGTGATTAAGGGGAATTATCCCAAAAACGGTTTCACTATTGATGACAAAGAATGTGGGAATTAGTAGGTTTTGTCATGTTTTGAAAATTTTGTCTGTTTCAATGAGTGTAAAGGTGATATTACATGGAATTTTCCTGAAATGGGCGGTACCCAAAAAAATCATCCATATTAATAGGATATATAGGATGTTCCATTGTAAACCATCCTGCTATTGGGATCACCCATTTATGGAAACCCCCATATTGGAGAAGTGCCTGACACATGTTCATTTCATATGAATCTTGGTCTGCCCAGCTGGGCAGTTTGGTTGTGGGCTTCGGTTGATCGACCATCCTTGGTGCAGTTGGTTTTTTTTTTTAATTGCTATAACTATAGTAATAACATGTAATAACCACCATAAGCTGGGTAACATGTTCTAACCCCGATAACTATGGTTATACTATGATTGTATCTCCACATTTATCCACTTAGTTCACTGGAACTGTAGGAAAACAACAGATACATCCACCAGAAATTGGCCGAGGAAAATCATCCGTTTTATGTTGTACCCCCTAAGAAAGTAAAATGATCACTGATCGCTAGTTGAGTTTAGATAGTTTAAGTCAACTTATCACGAGTTTAGTTTAAATAGTATAGTAGGATTGACTGATCTTTTCGGGCGCGTTACCATGGATTACCATACATTTTGATCCATAGCCATTCCGGGTCAAGATCGGATATGTCAATCTCGCACCCCGGTCATGCTTTGAGGATACTGCTGTTTGTTGTTTGTTTCTGAATTTACTAGCTGTGGTGCGCTTGGACACAAATTACGCAAGGAATGGATGAACAAAGTCCTGCTGACTGGAGATTGACATGTTACCCTCTGGTAAACATACAAAAAACTATGGAAAATCACCATTTGTCATGGGAAAATCAATTATTTCTATGGCCATGGCTTCCATCGCAAACTGTCAGCCATTGCCAGAGGGTAGCATGCAGATCGCCATACTTCCAACAAGAGTTTGGACCCTCATGATGCTGGTTGATACCCATCGACTACTAGTTTCTGGAAAATCAGTGCCTAGCCCCAAGTTTATTTATTGGTTTAAATCCAATTGTCACTCCCAATAAATCGTTTCTTGGTTTTGTCAAGGGAACAAGATGGAACAAGTTGGCTAGTTCCTCATTTATCCCTTGTTTGGTTGGTTGAAAAAATTGTTGGGGTTATTCCCCAACATCAACTCGTGATTGTTGGAAACCCGTTTGTTGATCGAAACGGAAGCATTTATCTTGAATCTGGGAAACCTTTTTGGCATATCCATGTTCAGCCAAACATTGGGGTTTCAAACGGTTCAAACAACCATAAATGTTGGATTTACCAACAAGGTCGTGCCCGGTAGTTACAATAATTGGCAAAGTTGGTAACTACAACTCCAATCACTCAAGTTTATGCGGGCTATATCGAGTCAAGTTGATAAACATACACCAACAAATATTTCATTGGAGGTCACCAGCCTGTTCCAGTAAATGCTTGGTGAAAGCTCAGGCTACGGCTTGACGCAAATCGACCTGATACCGGCCCTGCGTTCGTTGAGTGGCCAAGAACGACAGACCCTTGGAGCAGCGGAAGTTGACACTTCAGTGGGAATGTCAGGATCCTAAATTGGAGGTACTGTACCATATAATTATAAATTATTATTATAAACATCATATTTGGCAGGGATGTACCCCCTTACATAGCCCTTAGATTAGCCCTACTTAGTAGGTATCTCCAATTTACGATCCCGATATGGTCATTTTCTGTGTTTTTCCCATGGCTATCTAACGTTGGCCATGGTCAATGTGGAAAACCATGGAAAACCCAAGAATAAAGGGATCTCCATGATTGATCATGCTTATATATGCTTGTCATACTTAGGGACTTAATACCTTGTTAGTACTTAATCATAGATCATCATCATTTTTTGCATTCTTTATAACTTAGATATTTACGAAATTTGGGATAACGCCAGTTGTCATATCAAACATAATGTTCCCAATTTTATCCCTCGGTGGTATTCAATATTACATGCCAAAGGAACGGGATTATCTTGGCAGCAATACGGTTCAAAACTAGGGTGAACCAAAAAAAAGCATCAGATTTCATTCTTTTTAAATGCCACATAATATGTTTAATATATATATATACACAGTTCATCTAATACATCGCCCATGAGTAAAACGACAACGTGTCGTAAAACGGAGCTTTTATCCAAGAGGTCGTCAGACTGGCCAGGTGGCCCTCCAAGCCAGGAAATGGTTTCGCGATGATTGCCATCATTCAGATTTTGGAGGTGAAGCTGTGCCCTGGTGACCCTGGTGATGAAGCGACTGTTGGATCATCAGAATCATCATTTATGAAAGTTATATATATATACCTTTGGCAGTTCGGGAACGATAAGTAAGTTGGTTAAACAAAACTAGAAGAATTAGGATTGTTGGTGGATATATACATATATATATATATATATTTACAGTATTATATACATATAATTAGATAATTATATATATATATATATCTATATTAGTTATATAGCTAGATGGGGCTGTAAACGAAGAAACATAACATGGGCCCCCTCCCATGGGGCTTCCAAGATGAGATCCAAGACTCAAGCAGCGTAACCCGCCTTTTGGGGGATCCCAAATCCCAAATCTCATTTGGTTGGCTGCTGTATATCCCCTATATCCCATTAGAGTCCATTATGTCTCAGATTATCCCACTAATTATAAATATAGATATATATATATATATGTACATATATATATATATATACATATAACTATATAAATATATATCCGATTCTATCCCATTGTATGCCATTGTATGCCACCACAATCCACTATATCCCAGTACAACCCATTTATTCTTTTATATCCCCAGGAGCCATACCCATAACGTGTGCCCATAAAATGGTGGGTATTTTAGATCCCCATTACATAAGCCAGTTCCAAATGGAATACCCGTCATTACTAGGTCAATCTTACATGGATACTTTAATCCTTTAGTCTTGTGGTATTAATGGGAATATCTACAAACCAGCAAAGAATTTAGTTTTTTGCAGGGTATCTAAGATTGGCAATGATTATCGTAACTGTCCTAACCTATTGGTATCTCCGATGTTCCAACGGTAGGGACTCAGGTAGGGAACCTCTTGGCGCGCTTGATTCTATGGGCAGTTCGACAGCCAGAAGCTCCGGTGAATTGGCGGCAGGTGAACCATAAAAACATCCTGGTTGATTGGTAATGAAACTACCCTCTGGTAATTTAACATAGCTATGGAAAATCACCATTTTTAATGGGTAAATCCACTATTTCTATGGCCATTTTCAATAGCTATGTTAGTTTACCAGAGGGTAATGCGGTTAAAACAATAGTAAACCATCCCCAAAATCATCATTTTTATGGATGGTATAAACCATCAAGAATGTGGTGGTTAATTATTAAGTTTTACCCATATTAGTTTATATAATGGGATGTGATATTGTTTTAAAAGCTCAGGTAAACCATCAAAGTTACTTGGAGGATCATCCCACTTAGTACCTAGCTAGCAACACTAATTAATTCTGCAAAATCAATGGCCATTTCAGGTGCCCAAATTGGAGCTACCTACCATATACAAGGCCAAGGTAGGGGCTATGTAAAGGCATATTTCTACCAAATATGTCCTCATATGGTACAGCACCTCCTTTAGGGGTCCTGAAATCTCGACTGAACGCAGTAACTAGTTAGCAGCACTGATTACCAACCACCTTATCCCATGTTTAAGTCGCTTATAAACCCCACTTACTAACCAGGTAGCTCCTAAGCGGGGTGATCCTCCAAGAACGCCCCTGTTGATTCTTGATTGGGTATTGCCGAGGGATTCACCATCGCATATTGTTTTTAACCGAAAGCTCATACTTACCTTAAATCAACTCAATTTAACTCATGAATGATGCTTGATTTATGTTGATTTGTTCTAGTTTTGTTTTTCATTACTTAAGGTTTATTGGGAATGGTTACAACCCACGGTAGGGATACTAACCAACCAGTATGATGGGGTTGGATAGGGGTATGTTTCATGGCGAAAAAGACATCAATCGCCATGAGGAATCTTAATTTTTCACCAGTCAAAAGATGGGATGTGTAGTTTAAGGGATGTCTTTTGCGGTTTCAATATATAGGTTTCCATATGTTTCCATAGGTGTTCATAGGTGTCAGAGTTAATGACCGATCATGAATTGGGATCAGCAACAACGAAGATTGGAAATTTACAAGACAAACATGCAATGCTGCTTAAAACGACAGTTTTTAAATTTGTGACATGTCGAACTCATAGAATGTGCCCATCCACGTAAGTAAAAAATCAGACAATCCTTTTTCCTTAATATTAAGTAAGTACACATATGCCACCCTAGACATCCTGGTTTAGTGTTGGTTCAATTCATTTCATTTCGGAGAGCCATAGGGGTGGTTTTTAACAAAAGCAGCTAAGATTATATATTCTTTTGCAGGGGATCTAATATTAGCAATGACTTAGAATCGAGAATATTGAGAAATATCGGATGCGTTTTTCTATATATTCTATATAATTATTGATATGTCCAATACTAAATGCGATATTTAGATATCAGTGATCCCATTATGTCCAATACTTTTCCCTCTGTGATCCCAGTTTAACAACGTGCACATGGGGTGGTCTTACCCTCCGAGAATCAAGGGTGGCTTGCTTTAAAATCCACCATTTCTAGATGATTTTCCGAACCAACTTTCTCACTTACTGGGAATTTCCAGTACCACGTTTGATTACCGGAGGGTACATGGATGGTACCCACTGTATTGAAATAATTGCCATTGAGTTTGTTGATTTCGACATCCAAAAATGGTTGCTTTAGCCATTTATAGTTGATTTGGAGTTTATTGAAAATTCCCATTGATTGCCATTAGTTGCCATTAATCACCATTAATTGCCATTAGTTTCCATTAATCACCATTGATGGTTGATTTACCAAAACCAGTGATTTTCCAGTTCGCAACCTACTAGTGTACCAGAGGGTGGGATTCGTTTCGTGGCAGGCCCGACATCGCGGCTCATTGGGGGCACCCCTAGATCCCGACTGTTGGTGCAATGGCAAGACCATACGACACTTGGTCTTTTTTTCGGTGGAAGGGAGATGCTGGGAGTGAAAAATACATTATTATTTAATATATGGAGGTTTCCTGAAATAGGGGTGCCCCAAAATCAATTGTTAAAAAAAAACTATTAAAATGGATGATTTTGGGGGTACACGCATTTAGGGAAACCTCCATATGTATATATAGATATTAAATCCTTTACTTGATGTCCATCACTGGTTGATGATGGTTAATGTGAACTGAGGAAAAACAGATCACTCCTTTTTATCGGGTTTAGGGTACAATTTCGATAGTTATCACTAGAAGGGACCCCCGCAATCCCTCTCTGTTTTTCATGGGACGACCGAATTTCGCGATCCGAGGAATACTTCCGGGCTGGACTTCAGAACATTCCATTCGACGTGACAAAGATCTCCTTCGATTGGGACAACAAACCGACGCTAGAAGCACGTTTCGATGCATGAAACAGTTTAAAAAAAAAAAAAACATGGTAGTTTTCATGGCAAGATGGCTGGAAAGTCAGTATGTTTTTCCTGCGAGAATCATGGTCAGATGGATGATGTCAGATATGTTGACTGATTTTCGGAGATCCAACCTCATCCAACATGGTCCAACATGGTTAAGCCATTCTTGATTAAGCCAAAAGAAATGAATGAAACCGATCTGTTTTTGATTCTGTACGCCCGAAAAAAGCGCAAAGGTTGGTTTTTGAATCAAAGAACTTCATGGTCATATTAATGTTGATGCACAAAAACTCATTCAACATACGGAAGCCATGGCCCATCTAGCGCGACGATGAATCCCTCTGAAAAATGGTGAAAGTGTCCAGTTCGCAGACTGTGATAGATTACCAGAGGACCTCTATGTTTCAGGGTACTATATAACCATAACATGATTTTTTTCCTAAAGTCTTTCAGGGTAGTAGCACATACAATTGGTTCATGATTTTTTCCCAAACTTTGGAGGGGTACGGTATGTTTCAGGCTAAAATCCCATGGAGGGCTCCGGGGGGCTCTCAGGATTGGTTACTCCTTTATGCTGGTGGCCATGTAACGATTCCCTTCAAAGGTCGTGCATGTGACTTGGCTGAAGGATGAGCCATGGCCCAGCTACCCGCTGCTAATTTAAGACATACCTATGGAAAATATGCTTAAAAACCACACAAAATGGATGATTGATTGGTTGAAATGAAGAATATCTTCGGGACGGGAAAAGTATAGCCTCTGGTAATTTAACAGTTTGCTATGGAAGCCATGGCCATAGAAATAGTTGATTTACCCATAAAAAAAATGCTGGTTTTCCATAGTTATGTAAACGTTTACCAGGCCGGGTACCCTCTGGTCGTTTAAAGCTATGGTTGCCCTCCATTCATAGCTACACTCAAAACCTTAGAGGATCAGCCCCCGCATGCCAGAGGTGATTTACCCGGCCTGGTAAACGTTTACAAAAAACGATGGAAAACACCAGCATTTTTCAGTTCGGTAAATCAGCTATTTCGACTGGGCCATGGCTTCAATAGCGAACTGTAGCATGAGTTCGATAGCTACGCCCTGGAAAACCACTGGTGATTGGATCACTGAGTCACTAACCGAATCTGAGTTAAAGTGGATTATGAACTAATCCATAGTAGTTTTTTTTACGAAAGATCCAGTACAATGAAATGCGATAGGGGTATGTTACCCAATCATCAATGGGGATCTAGCAAACAATAAAGAGCATTTAACCAAAACAGGTATGTATATATATATGCGTGTGTATATATGTATATATATACTGGTTGGTGGTTTGGAACATGTTTTATATTTCCATTTATTGGGAATGTCATAATCCCAACTGACTTTCATATTGTTCAAGATGGTTAAAACCACCAACCAGATATACATATATATATTATATTATATATTATATATTATATATATATGATCAACAACACAATATGGGTCTGTCCAGAAATGCCGTAGCTCCCCCATTTGTGGCGCCAGGTTCGAAAATTGATGATCCATGGGACCCATGTCACTAGATTTGGAGTACCCTCTGGTAATAGCTGACATAGCTATTGAAAATCACTATTGTTAATGGGAAAATCCACTATTTCTATGGTCATTTTCAATAGCTATGTTAAATTACCAGAGGGTAACCACCATGACCAAAAAAAACCTCCACATCGATGACGAACTAGATCAATGGCCATGCAACAGGAACCTAAAGGAACCGATTCATTGGAGGCACCTACCATATATAAGGCCGAAAAATAAGGCCTAAATTTTAGGGAATATCCCCAGAAAATATGGCCTTATATGGTACAGTACCTCCATTTTAGGATGCTGGTGCATCTCAAAGCTAGAGAAAGCTGTCTATGATGGCAATTCAAATGTGACGGACCTTGGTTTGCGTGCGCTTGCAGAGCTTAAGCACATGCTCCATCTCGCCAGAGCCATGAATCGTGGTGAATGGGGATGGGCGTACGACTTTCGCAATTTCAACGCGCAGCATTCAAACCGTGATATGGCACGTTTCTACCAGCTCATCAAAGAGTTGGGTCTGACCATGGTCAACGACAAGAGTTGGCTTCGAGGCATGGAGTGGCTAATTGAGGCCGTGGAACAGACCTATATCCGAGCTGAGGGAAAGGAAGCTTTCAAGCGTGTGCTACATGGTTTATTGTCCGGCATACGTGCCACACAGGGCATAAACACAATCCTCAACATCACATATACCTACGCATCATCAACCTTGTTGCCGACAGGTTGTATCCGGCATCCGAAACAAAGGAGTGCAAATCACATGGTGATGATGTTTCAGCTATTGTTGACAGCTGGTTCCGAGGTGTGTTGATGTATTATGTAAAATTACCATTGATTAGATGGGTTTATAGACCAACTTAGAACTAGGCGCGCTCTTCCTGTGTTCAAGGCATTTGTGATGTTCACTTGGGGTATAGAAGCTTGACGCTTGATGAACCCCACTTTTTTCTCCTCTAAAATTGCAGAATCTGCAGATTTACTGAAAGACACAGCAAGTAGTTGATGGAATACTCGAGCATCGGAATGGTCAACATCAGTATTGGGTACCCTCTGGTAAACTAACATAGCTATGGAAAGTCCCCATTTTTAATAAGTAAATCAACTATTTCTATGGGCCATGGCTTCCATAGCAAACTGTTAAATGACCAGAGGCTACAAGGTGGTGCCCCCCACAGTTACCACCGTAATTCTTGGGCCAAGAGTTTGTAGTTGAGAAGACCAACTTGGTGATTTTGTATCAACATACATCAGCTCTATATTATATATATATATGTATATACATATGTATATATATATACTTGTACAAACACATATATATATATATATATAGTCCATTGAATTCCATTATATTCAATCCCATTTTGATTGGTTATTCCCAGCTTCACATGTTCTTCCCAGCAGTAATGGCTCAGGTGGCTTGATGACATTACTGGGTCCGGATGCACCAAGCCGCTTCGTCTCAGCAGCAGATCCTGGAAGATAAAAGTATGGTTTCCATTTTTTGTTTCAAATATGTTTTAGATATCTATCATTCTCTATCTTAGTGTTGTGCTGCCTCATATTGTTCTCCACAGATGTTTCTGTGTTGTTTGTCCACTATGGTTTTATAAATATGCTGGACAAAGACTAATGCCGGGTGTCCAACAGCTTCCTGGTTTCCGAGTTTCAGGTGGTGACTGGGTTGTGATGACCGAAAAAGTGATTTTGACACTAGTGTGCTCAGTAGATAGCAGGTAAGAGACCAAAAAGACCTCCCACCTAAAAACATGAACTTCTCCGATTGCCCCTTTTTTATTATGATTCTACTTTGGGCATAGCAGCTTGCCCAATCATATCTCCAAAAAGTAGATCCAAACACCAAAAAAGTAGATCACCAAAAGTAGGAACGCTGGAAAGGTCTGTATGTCATAGTGTCATAGTTTTGTCCAAAGATAGGGGGATACCCAAAAATGGCGCTTTCAACGAGTGACATGATAAGCAATGAAAAAAAACGGGATTTTATCTGATTATGATATAATAGATATTGATAATCAGATTATCATTGAATTATGATATATTCATATTTATCTACATTATATTTATCAGATATTATATACTAATTAGGTATTGATAATATTTATCTGATAATATCTACATTATTTATACCATAATCTGATTAATATCCATCATACCCGATTTTGTTTGGAACTACACGGAGCCTGTTTGTCAGCGAGGTCTCAAAGTTCAGGTTGATGGTGGCCCACTCCAACGAGTACCGTGTCTCGCCAAGAGAATCCGTTTTAGCTCGATGGTGTGTTTCTTGGAAAAGGGGACAGTTCTCAACAGTGGGCAATCCGCGTATGGGGTAGAACGTTGGGGTCGCAGGATAGGTAAGTTGGTTTTCAACTAATATCATAGCCCATAGCATTTTCATGAGCCTGTCAGCTCCTAGACTACTTCGATTGGTGACTTCTGGCAAAAAATGAGGCCAAGAGGTGTTGAATAGATCAAGAGGACTATAGACTTGATTGTCATGGGCCCTTTTCCAGGAATTTTGGGTGTGAGATGGTAATGTAGAAAAAGAATAGAATGACTATGACAGAATTGTAAACTGTTTGAATTTCCCCACACCTACTATTTTCTAGTCCCAAACAGGGATACAAAATCAATGTTACGTTTTTTAAAGGCTCCCATGTAGCATATTGCTTGACGTGCTACATGTTGGCGTTTCCTGCCACGTTTCCGAGGCTCTTGGACCGCTGGTGCTACTACTGGAGAGATGCAGTTCTTTTGCTCCGTTGCCTGTCCATCAAGTCGTGGGATTTCATTGTCCAACATGTTTCTTTGGCTTGTCACAAACAACACGTTTTTGTTGGTTTTTTTTTAAAAAAGATGTTGCAGTTGGTTGAGACACATATTTTCAGTGCTTGGTAAAACGACCCACATTTATCATCATTTATCATCTTTGTAGGTAAAAATGGTCATTTTCAATCACCACGTCTTTGGCGCTTGGATCACGGTTTCAGGCGATGGTCTTAGCGACACCACCCACACGCTCTACTTGGAGGTGGAGGCCGGTTCACGACGGGTTACCGTTACGGGTTACCATGGGTTACCCTCCAGTCCATGGCGCGAGATCCACCATAAATGACTGGTTGGTGGTGACTGGAACATGTTTTTTCCATTTGGGCCTGGGAATGGAAAAAATCATACTGACTCACTAACTCCATATCATCTCCATGATTTTTCAGTCTAGGTTGAAACCACCAAGCAGATGATATTTCAATGGAGCTTGAATTTGGGAACATCCATGGACGCAAATGCCATGAGGTATCCACCAGCTTCTAGGGATCACCAACTTGTTTCGACAGGGGGGGGTTTACATCAAAAATTCCCATTCTCCATGAAGGAAACATGCCCATTTATGGCTTTTAAACATAATTATATATATAATATCATGATCCCAGCTATTGAAAATTATTGAAATGATGGCCCCATTTGGGGCAGCTTTTGAGCACTATGGCAATGTGCCCATTTAGTTCATAGATGTCCCAACTAGCCATGTTTGATTTTAGTAAAATGTTCCCGCCTCTGTGCAGAAGACCTCGCAGATGTTGGGATTCACAGCAACCTTTTGCCAAGCTTGACATGAGGGGTTACCACGTGCATTTTCTATGTACTATATAAACAAGTACACAATGTCAGTTGCAAGGAGTTGTATCACTGATTAAAGATGAGCTAGGAGATTGGAAAGTCTGGTGGGTCAAAAGCCTGGTACCCGTACCCTAAGTCCCTAAGTCAAAGCTAGTGTAACTGAATGCTTATTCTCCTATGGCAAATTCATAACAAACGACCCATCCCCACGAATAGATGTTGAATGCAGGAAAAAAAACTTATCATCATTTGATTCCAACAAAAAAAAAGTTTATGTCAGAATCGAATGTCGAATCCGAATAATTACTTAGATAGTTTTACCATGCCCATGAAAACATCCTGTAAAAATATCAGAAGTTCTATTCCCTTCGTTATCTGTCTTTTAGGGGCCTGTAGCCAAAAAAAAAACGCTCCCTTCCAGATGGAAGCTTCAGATCACCAATGCCTCAAACGTCCAGCCAGCAGTGAGCTGTGGCTGCAGTTCCTGTGCCCCGCTGGCAGTATGGAGCTTAGCAGGAAGCCCATCCCCCTTTTTCTATCCAAGAATCCAAGACCTTCATCGTTGATCCCAAAGATATCCCAAAGATTTCTAGATCCAAAGTATCCATCATCTGCTAACATCTGCTAAAATGACTAAACCACCGCTGGGTTAAAACCGACGCTTTGTTTGGGGCAGGGCCCCTGGGCATGGGATTTTCCAGGTTTTCAGGGTCTCAATGCGAAAGACTTTGATGACGCAGATCACAGCAGAGATGGCCGGCTACGATCAAAGAGACGGGACTCAAGATCTCGTCGAAGGTCCCCCCATGGCCGTGATGAGCTCAAAATTAGAAGCAGAAGCCGTCGTCGTCGACAAAGAGCTTCAAGATCTCCGAGGGAAGAAGACATGAGACAGAAGCAACGCAGAATTAATTTTGAAGGAGAGGCAAGCCGATGAGAAGGCATTAGCTGAAAGGTTTGCAGAGCCAAGAGATGGGGCAACCCTCAGCTGCTTTCTTTGTGGCCGGCAGGGCTTCAAGGGGCAGTTTGCCCTTTCTCAGCACTGGTGGTCTAAACACGAAGATCACCCAGAAGCAGCTTTGAGATCTGCGTGCTTCTCAGCTCAGTCTCGAGGAAAGGGTGCTTCCTCCTCTGCAAGAGCTGGGCCAATCAGCAAACCAGGATCCTAAATACATGGAGGTACGTGTTTACGTACCATATTTCTGGCCATGTAAATTGTAGGGATATCCCCTGAAATTTAGGCCTGAAAAGTAAGCCTTACATATGGTAGGTACCTCCAATTTAGGTTCCTGAAATGGCCAAATAGCCATTGAACGGTGGCATGCTGATTTTTTTTGACATAAATTGGTTAGTTGATGTTAGCGTTTAGAAAAAAAAATTGATGATGGATTTTTTCCCCATGATTTTCCCATTCTTTTTAGCCTCTGGCAAGCGTTCACAGTGCGTGAAGGAAAGATCCATCCATTTTTTATAGGTAAATGAACTATTTTTATGGGCTATGTATTACCAAAGGGTAGTATTTTCCCATGAGTGTCCCACCATTTCCCCAGGCAGGAAGCTCACGCAGCAGGAGCGCGATGGTGACCATATGGGGTTTTCCCCAAAAATGGGGGATCACCAAAAATGGATGTTGTATTTTTAGTGGAAAATAGCATTAAAATGGATGATAACTAGTGGTACCCCTATTTTTAGGAAACCTCTTTACCGGAATGATTTACTAATGGATAATGATGGTAAATGATGGTTAATAACCATTAGTAAATTAACAATGTAAATGATATCATGTAGTCAACCATTAGTTAACTAACCATAATGGGGATATATTTACTAAAAACCCGATATTGATATATCTATACTAATGGTTAATAATGATGAATATTCTATGTATAGATATAATTATGGGGATGGGCCAAGTTACCTGTGAATTTACCATAGTTTGTGGAATTAACATCCAGCTATACCAGCTACCCATAAACATATGGGCTGGTTCTTCAAATAGGGATTCCCCAATAGCGGGATGGCCTATTTCATGGAAAATCGGAAAACGCCATGGATGATTCCGGGGCACCGTCAATTTCAGGTTTCCCTCCATATGAAATAACATGATCATGTATGGAATATCACCAGTTCTATGGGTACCCCTAGTTATCATCCATTTAAATACGCTTTTTGCCATTATAAACCAACTAGCTATTGGGCTACCTCCATGGATTGGAAACCTCCATATGTGTCTATGGGGTAACAAGAAACTGCGTCATTCACCATTCTCTGGGATGGTCCCATGAATGGACTACGCCTTTCCATTCAGTTGGGAATGTCATGATCCCAACTGACGAACTCATATTTGTCAGAGGGCTTCAAACCACCAACCAGTTATTGTTTGCATATGTTTACATACATTTACTAGACAGATATGTAAGTCTTTGGGGAGAGTATCCATGATTCGCCATGGCCCTCACCCTTCGCACACGAGGACGCCCTCCTCAAAAGTTGTGGCTTTCCTATGCCTGCGCCGTGGAGAGCGACGCCGCTTTGCCTCTGCCAAAAAACCACGGTATCATCCACGGTGGCTGCGAGGTTGACCAGTTAGGATCCACCATCCCCAATGACTTACCATAATTGGATGGTAGAAACCATCACTGCGTGGTGCTTTGGAACATGGTGTTTATGACTTTCCATATATTGGGAAGAATCATCCTAACAGACTTTTATATTTTTCAGAGGGGTTGAAACCACCAACCAGATCAAAATATGAGTGCTCGATTATTTCTTTATTGACATTACTTGGAGGATCATTCCAGTGGTTCATAACCATATTTACAACCCATTGATGGAATTTTTATAACCCCACGAAATGGATACAATTGAAAATTATAAGATTATTGAAATTTATTTGTTGACGAACTACATCTAACCAATGAAATTTGCAAGCCATTTGTAGATGGACTATCACCAGGACCAATTCTCTGGCCCCTTGATGGTCAGCTTCACAGGTCAAACCATGTCAAATCCCGCTTAAAATCACATACTGTACCATCTGGTTATGACTAACATAGCCATGGAAAATCACCATTTTTAATAGGTAAACCATCTATTTCTATGGACCATCTATACCATGGCTATGTTAGTCATAACCAGGCCGGGTAGATATAAATTCATTTCAACTCCAAAATCCCATGGTTAATCCCATGGTTAATCCCATAAAATCAGATTCAGATTCCCATTGAAAAGCCATAAAAAAAACCTGATTTCTGGTGACACCCGGGTGAAGTCCAGCGATTTTTCACAGGGCGATGTGGTGGGTGTGCGGCGTCGACATGGGGATTGGCTTGAGTTAGTCCAGGACGTGGCGACGTAACGAACGTGGGACCGTGGTGAAAGTGAAAGATCCATATTCCTAGGTCAATCTTACATGGATACGAACTACCCTCTGGTAAACTAACATAACTATGGAAAATCACCATGTTTAATGGGAAAACTCACTATAAATGGCCATTTTCAATAGCTATGTTAAATTACCAGAGGGTAATCCTAACTCGTCTTTTTGGTATTAATGGGAATTTCTTCTAACCAGCAAAGAATGTTTTTTTTTGCATGGTATCTAAGATTGGCAATGATTAGTTGTGGTTTGTTGTTAGCTAACCATCATGGGGATACATTATACTAATAACATATCAAAAAAAAACATATTTATATCTATGCTAATAGTCAATAATGATGAATATTCTATGTATAGATATGATTATGGAGATGGGTCAAGTTGCCTGTGAATTTACCATTTGCGGGGATGAACATCCAATCACAAGTTATGACTTAGGGTACTTAGGGTACTAGGCTTTTGAGCACCAAATCTAAATCCATTAGTTGTGGTTAAGTCATGGTTCATAGTCAGTTTACTATGGATATATTAGATGATATATGTCATAAATCAATTATACGTCACTATGGTTAATATTTCATAAATCTTGGCAAAATTCTAGTGCCCTCACTGTGGCCTCACTGAAAACATGCTCAGTAAGCGGAATCATCTTCGGGTAAGTGAAATATTGTAATTTGCCCAGATAAATATATGGTTTTGGTGTGGTTGATGATATCGCCAGTTAGTGGTGAATATTCCATAAATATAGCCATGATATAGCCATTATATCACCATTTACAGATGGAAATTTGCTAGGTCATGTTGATGTCACCACTTTGTGGTTAATCTTTAGTGGGCAGTATGAATTTCCCAGTGAGATAATATATGCCCAATATTCATGGGGTTGGTAAATGTCCCTTTCTGGTGATTTTGCTCACATCACTTCAACAAAAGCTATTTGTTGGAGATTATGATCCCCAAATCTGTGAAAAAAAGTCATGAAAAACCTGGGGATTCCCGGTCGCAGAAAACTCACGCCAGCGTCGCGGAAGATGATCCCAGATCCGACTGGACAAAGTATTTGTTTCGGACCTCTTTTTCCCAGTTGCATGCCAGGCCATCACCATATCACGATAAGTCCGACAAGTGATCTTTACTAAGCGATATCCCAAGAAAAAGCCGTCCTGATTTGGCGATCCGCAATCAAAGCAATGTAGTGCTGCCATTTTGATCATCCCCAAGTCATCACCATTTTTATGAGTTGTATAAACCATCCCCAAATGGTAGGTTTTGCATTGGGTTTACCACGTTATAGATCTTGTTCTGAAATGGAGCTATTCCATGAAATAATGTCATGATCCTCACCCACCAGCTGTTGTGTCCAGGTTTAAAATCGATAGTCTTCTGGGCAGATATTCATTACTATTGTGCCTTTTGTGTAGCATTAACACCAATGTTCTGATTAATCTCAGTCAGTTCTAGTGATTTCATTAGCCCACCTCACAATTGATGATGGACAGGGGGAACCACCCTAGAAGGGCCTTATTTGAGGCAGATCAATGGCGTCTGCAGCTCGATGGCCGATTACTAACTCCATACACACGCACACGTTTAACGCCTGAGATCAAGATGGAAGCTTTCGAAAGGTGCTGGTGAGCGTGGGAGCTATGGCCAAAGCTTCATAGGCACTATAACTTGGGATATTTGATGAAGCGGGATCCAATACGGTAAAATCCCAATCATAGCCTTGGCAAAACTTCAGTATAGCATGGGTGTTTGGTAGGTGACAATTCCCAGTTATAGATGGTTTTTCCAGCCAAATCGGTGATTTCTATGGATTTCTGATTGCGTGATTGTCGGAGGGATCAAAAAAACATCCCAAAAAACGGTGTGAATAGTGGCCTACCCTACCCTCTGGTAAACTAACATAACTATAGAAAATCACCATTTTTAATGGGTAAATCCACTACAAATGGCCATTTTCAACAGCCATGTTTGTTTACCGGAGGGTATCTGGTGCTGCATTGCTTGTATGACTAGGATCGCTGGGGATCACTGGCTGGATGTTTTCAAGAGAGCATCATGAAACAAACTATCGAAAGTGTGAGAAAGTCCATAATACCCTCTGGTAAACTAACATAGCGAACTGCAAAATCACAATCTTCAATAGGTAAATCAACTATAGTTGGTCCATTTTCGCTATGTTAGTTTACTGGAGAGTGACTCCTACCATTTGGAATTGTTTTAAACCTTTTTTTTAATGGATGGTTTATTATTGGGTTTACCACATTCATGTTATTTGGGATTAGTAAACCCCCTGCAAAAAGTAAGCCATCGTCGGCGGTCACAATCAACCCCGGGCGAAGAAAGTAGACCAACTTCGGGGGGTGGTTTTGTTTGTGGTTACCCTCTGGTAAACTAACAAAAAACTGTGGAAAATCACCATTTTTCATGGGAAAATTCACTATAAATGTTGATTTTCCATAGTTATGTTAAATTGCCAGATGGTAAACTATGTTCAGCAATACTTGGTTACTTTTAGTCTTCGTTTCCAATTAGGCAGCTGCTGCTAGTGAACACTAGGCAGGCGACATCGCACCTCCTAAGCAATCATCACCAAACTGTACAGTCGCCGAAGCCTGTAGAGCTTGGAGTACACACCAGGATTGCAGCAGGAATGTTTCAAGATGGGCAGCACTAAATCCCATCGGTTTCTATACTGCAGTAGTCTGGGGCTGCGAAAACCTCTGTATTAGGAAATTATTGCATCGTGATCCCTATTCAAACTGCCATTTTAGGCGCTCCTTGCTTTCCAGGCCCGCATGTTCCACGGCGCATTGACAAACCCCGCCCTGAAAAAGGGCAGTCATTAGGGAGCCCACCTAGAGCCTTTTCTTGGGCCCCCCACCCACCCAACATCTCTTTACCGTGACAAGATGATGGAAGCGTTCGTGACCTTGCTGCCTTTGGCGGACATGATTGCCTTAAAGCTCGCCTGCTTTTAGCATCTCTTAGCCATTGAAGCAAATTGCAGGGAACAAGGCTGGTTGCTGATCAAATGGTGACAAACCAGGTGTTTTGGACATGTTTTAAGCCCACTTTGCCATTCACCACTTGGGACAGCTGTTAGCCACATGACATGCTTTCCCATGGATGACAGATGGCATTTGTTCGAATACGAGAATGACCTTTGACAAGTGATGGTATTTCACTGACTAGTAAGATGGAAACCGACGCTGAAAACAACCCAGGGTTCGGTCTCTTCACTTGGGGCTGGCACTACTTTCAATGGGGTTTGACCAGGCTCATTCACTTAGGAATTGTTTTGCGAACAGGCATATGAAGAGTCAATGCACCCCCAACATGCTTGCAATGGCAGTTCCAGCGGTTTCGAAATCACGTCAGCATGTTCCAAATGGTTGTGGGCCAGTTTTACCTGCTTGGGATGTGCAGAGGTAATCCCTACATGTCATTGGCCCCACTCTACTGGCTGGGGCGCCTTGGTTTCTTTGAGCTAGCAGGACTGCGAAGTACGTTTCAAGAAACGAGAAAGCCCGGAGCAACCCATCACAGCTGGGGTTCCAAGTGCAAGGTGTCTGTTTGAGGGTTCAGGGTCAGGGGCCTAGCTGCTGGTTGGAGGAAAATCTTGGTATGCGGCAAAGACATATATGATATGATTTGCTCGATTTAAAAGATAGATGTACATGTGTCAAATCCGTTTTTGTTTGTGCACGTGTGATCAAAACACTGATACTTGCAATATGTATTCGGGACAGACAGGTATTTGCAGTTTGTGGACACAATCAACAAACCAGTGTATATTCATGCAAATGCTTGACCGGGGTCCTTCAAGGAATGCGAATTCAACAGGCATTTGGTTGGTCACCAAGATGTTTGGTGAGAGAAAACACCGGATGTCACCATGCGCATGCGGAAAAAATCAAGGATGTTGTTTTAGATCTCTTAGATCCTTGACAAAATGGAACAAAACGACAGTATGCCTTGGCCAATGATATTTCAGGAATGACAGGCAGTGGAAGCATCAAAGATGCTAATGCCACCATTACAACTACCTTAAGTCTTGCAAGTCATCTTACATGTCCGAAAAATATGTTTTAAGTAAGGGAGGCCTACTTTAGGGTGCAGTTCCACTAATTATTTGGTGATACAGCCGTGGTTAATGGGGTTATATCCCAACTTGTGGATTTATGGATGTTTTAACCATAGTCATACTTGTTAATGACCCCAACTGCATCCTCAAGTATGGTTGGTTGATTGTATTTCCCTCTGGGACTCATGCAATTTGCCCTGGAGTTGCACACAAGCTCGGTCACCAGCCCGGCAATGTTCGTTACCCATTTGAAGGATTACGGGTTAACCCCACAACGGAAAGTGCCTCGGTTGTGCACGCGAAAACCAACTCGGCTGCGCATGCAAAAGAAACTCAGTTGTGCACGCAGATGACGATGATGATGATGATGATGATGACGACGACGACAATGGTGATGATCATGATGATGATGATGATGATTGATGACGATGACGATGACGACGATGATGATGATCATGATGATGATGGTGATGATGATGATGATGATGATAATGATGATGATGATGATGATGGTGATGATGATGATGATGATGGAGATGATGGTGGTGATGATGATGATGATTATGAGTACCCTTTACTTCCTTAGCCCCACCCCACCCCCAAGACTGAAGTGTGATGTTAAGTGAAAGGAAGTGGAATAGCGGTTGTGTCCCTATAATGAGGTTAAGCAACGGGTGTGGCTGGTAGATCCTACCCTTTTCTTCCCTAGCCCCACCCCACCCCCCAAGGCTGAAGTGCGATGGTAAGTCGCAGGAAGTGGAGTAGCGTTTGTACGGGTGTGGCTGGTAGATCATACCCTTTTCTTCCTTAGCCCCACCCCCACCCAAGGTTGTGTGTGCAAGTGAGTGAATTTTGTGTGTGTGTGCGTGTACAACTGGGTCAAGAATCTGTGTGTACAACTGAGTCAGTTTTGTGTGCGCAAGTGAGTCGCTTACCTCCACAAGGGTCTCAGTATCTGGCGGCCATATGCATCCTTCACGGCAGCGAATTATTGGATTGGCTAGGGCACCGATAAGGGCGACACCGAGCAATGCCGAGCCGCTTCCCACTCTTGGCCTTGCGGGATTGCGCAGAAGCCATGTGGCCATTTGCCCAGCAAAGCCGTTCAGGGCCAGAAGATGAGATGTACACCTAGGTCCTAGGTCCTCTAACTCCTGAAGATGGGCAACAGCTGGACTCCGTGGCAAGACCGGAAGTATCACGACGAGGGAGGCCACGACAGGAACCACCCTTTTGCGCATGAGATCGTGGCCCTACGATCAATGGGCGCGACAGCTGTGGCCACTCTAAGGCAGTGCAGTCGGCAGTAGTTCTGGTTCGAACAATCAAACACCGCAGGAGTCATCGACACAATTTGCACCAATTTGCCCAGCGATTGTGATCTTGGACCATTTTGTGAGTGCACTGAGAGATGTTTGCAGATGATGAACCTATTTGATTTTTGAATGAGTCATGTCAAATTGCCTGACGATGAATGTTGATTGGCAATGATCATTGATGTTGGTTGGAAATCGCGGTTATTTTTTCCAAATTAACGTGGTCAAGCCAATTCTTCAACCATGCCCATTTGTCCAGCATTGCCATGTCGGGCCAAAAAAAGCGAAAAAAATTGGGATCCACATACCCTTTTTTGCGAAAGGTGATTTTGGCCGCAATACTAAACCCACGGGTTGCTTGAAGTTTCCGACGCACAATCCAGGAAATAAATTAATCATGGACAAACAACCACTTGCGGAACTTGGCTTAACCCCCAACCAAAAGACAATGTGTTGGTAATTGGCGATGTTCAAAGCTTCAAGGCTTAGCAGCAAGGGATTTATTGACCATGTCATTTCCCACCGTTCCACTTAAAGTGGAGCTCTCGCCACTGGATCAGAATCAGCAAATCACCAAGAACGCGCGGTGATTTACCAGCCATGTTTCTGCAAGTATATTCCCAAGTTTGAAACGTTCTGTTTGTTCGGTAAAACCCAATGTTTGTCGCTTAAGAAACGTTTGGGATGACCATAGAAGTGAACAATGGGCCAGGCCTCCTGTCATTAATGCATCCCCAGTGCATGAATGAGAAAGGCCCACATTCAACCAGCAACCCGCATAACCAGTTAGGCGAAAATGGCTCCAATAACTGTTGGGTTTTTGGTAAGTACAACGACCAAGTTAGTTAGATTGTTTGTAACGCAACATTTAACTGGGGGGTATCACCGTGTTTGTGTGTTGTTGCATCTATATTTAGTGTGGCGTTATTTTTGGAGTGGGTGTTTGGTGGCTACTTCAAAGCGATAAACTTGTTCAGGCACACAGTTCTTTGCAGATTGTTGAAAGCCAACGATATGTACATCCATATGCATACATACATATGCATATATGTGTATGTACATCTATTTATATTTGTTTATATATATATATATAGAATTATGTTATATTGATATATTCATCTATTTATTTACTTATATATATTTTATACGTGTATAATACGTACACGTATCTGTATGAGTGTGGCAACAAAAGTGTATATATATATATATATACTATTGGTGTGTTTTTGATTGATTTATTTTTACGTCAACGTATAAACCTATATGCGTGTCCTCATGTTTCACCAACGGTTGGGAGACGCGGCAAGCGCCCATAAGTTGCTGATGGACGTGCCGAGGCGGTGAACCCCTTGCGGCGACACAAGGACGATCTAATCGGCAGTTGGACGGTTGGGACGACTGGGGACAGCATCCCAAAAGATAGGTAGACCGGTAGACCATTTTGAACAAATACTATTGTAGGGATATTATAGACATTATTGGGATGGTATCAGGATCCTTTAGAATGTTGATTATTGGGCTGTAGGTTTTCTAGGTATTGCTATAGGCATTTTTGCTTTAGGTCTTAAATAGATTGTCTTGTGAGGCTGCACTACGTAGGTTATTGAGGATTAGTCCTATTCATAATAGGAATATTAAAATATATTAAAATGGGATGGGATAGGTGGATTTTTTTAAGGCTCAAGTGGATTTAACATCTCATAATAAATAGCGGTTTAGGCCTGCTGCAGGAGCATCGCCATGATGATGCTATGGAGGATCATTTGCTGCTCCTTCACGGATATGATGTTATGGATATGTTGTTGGATAAGGTGGTGGATATGATGTTGGACCAGCCAGGGCTCCTTCACCACAGCACTGGACCGTCACAAGCGAGTGCATGGCAACAGGCTCGTCATGATCCAGGTCTGGATCCACTCCACTCCAGCCAACACGGGCGGATCGCTTTGGACCAAGCACTGTCAGGCTCATACCCAAAGACCATTCGGCAAGGTTCTCAGGCAATACCGCCAAGCCTTCCAATGTGCACACTGCGCAAACAAGCTGCTTACCCCTGTTTGCAAGGGGGACGGCGGGGCTAAGTTTGCCACTACGAATGAAGTCTACCTCAAGCTCGTGGGAGAAGTACCAGGTGCGAGCGATGTGCTACCCAAGTCTACCTCAAGCTCGTGGGAGAAGTACCGGGTGCGAGCGATGTGCTACCCAAGGCCATTGGTTAGAGCTGGCAAAGCAATGGTATCTGTTGTTTTGGGGACGCTCACGACCCTGAATGATATAATATATTAAAATTTTATGATATTTTTTCTTTTTATGAAGTTAAATGGCTTAATAACGCAGCCGTGGCGGCGGCGTTGTACATTGCAGATACACAAGAGTATTCCGCACGCAGCCGCACCAGCGAGGAACCTTGACGCAGCCATTCCACTGCGATCTGAAGAGACTGAAACGCACAACACAATAGAATTGCAACACACTACTGTAGAACACTTCGCTTTGATGCACCAGTTCCAATGCACAAAGTGTCTCATCACATGCAAAGCACAAAAGCACAGCATCAACAAAGAAGAGAAAAAGTCACCTGGAACCGTCAGTTACATTGCGCGAACATGTCAAGCAAGATTCCACGGCAAAGCGACGACGCCTAAGACCGTCGCACACGCAAGCCTACTTTTCTCCGCCGCGGAACCTCCGTTTACCCGAAAAAATCACAATGTTTCGTGCAAATCCTAGCATTCACATCGCGTCCATGATGGAGCAGTTCCAATGCGAGCTGCCAGGTACGACTTGCAAAACAATACAATCGCAAGACACTACTGGAGACCAAGTACCTTTCGAGACAACTTGACGCAGCCATTCCATTGCGATCTGCAGACACGGACTTGGAAAAGACAATAGAATTGCAACACACTACTGTAAAACACATCGCTGTGATGCACCAGTTCCAGTGCACAAAGTATCTCAACACATGCAAACGACCATAGCATTGCAACACACTACAGTACAACACATCGCTTTGATTCCAATGCACAAAGTGTCTCAGCACATGCAAAACACAATAGCACAGCATCAACAAAGAAGAGAAAAGGTCACCTGGAACCATCAGTTGCATCCTGCGCGTATTTTGAGCGAGATTCCACGGCAAAGCGACGACGCCGAAGACCGTCGCACGCGCAAGCCTGCTTTTCTCCGCCCCGGAACCTCCCTTTACCCGAAAAAATCCAGACCTCGAGATCCGAGGTGGCAACGCGGCGGCAACATCCATTGTCAAGTTCGATCTCAAAAAATCACAATGTTTCGTGCAAATCCTAGCATTCAAATCGCGTCCATGATGGAGCAGTTTCAATGCGAGCTGCCAGGCCAAGAACGACTTGCAAAACAATACAATCGCAAGACACTACTGGAGACCAAGTACCTTTCGAGACACCTTGATGTAGCCATTCCATGTTAAGGCACATGCCAACTGGACCCAGAGATCATTGTGCCCAGTTGACATGTGCCTTAGGAGATTATGAAGTCACATTCCCATAAGCCCAGAGATCATTGTGTCCAGCTGGCAGGTGCCCTCCAAGATCATGGGGTCACATTCTCATTAGCCCAGAGATCATTGTGCCCAGTTGACATGTGCCTTAAGAGACCAACTGGACACAACGATCTCTGGGCTAGTGAGAATGTGACAGTCTGTAACTCGGAGTTTCCTCCACGAAACTTCCTTTGATGATATGTTCACCAGCGATATGGATAGACAGACCAAATTCACCCAACAACAGTGATTCACCAACCATGTTTGGATTTTTGACCCTGGCACATGAACATAAATTTCCAAACGGCCCGGAAATCGACCCAGCGTTTTCATCAATTTTCATGTTCATGGTGATGTTCGTTTTGGTGAAAACATTGGTATTTGCCACATGTTTATATCATGGTGATGTCTTTTGGCACCTCATTTCCATTCGGATTTATGAAAAATTTCATAAATCCCAATGGAAACGAGGTGCCGAAAGACATCACCATGATATAAACATATGGCAAATACCGCGTGAAGCCACAGCGCCAGCGATTCTTTTCCATCACTTCAACTTGCGGACCGTCTTTGCAGTGATGAACATAGCATGAAGCATGCTTACCGAAGTACAACCGAAGTGTAGACCGTAGCATGAAGCGTGCTTACCGAAGTAAAACAGAAGTGTCGAACGCAGCATGAAGTGTGTTTACCGAAGAAGATCGATGAGAACGTAGAAACAGGACGGTATTACACCCCCCCCCCACCCCACCCAAAAAATATCACAACGCAAAAAAAACGCAAAAAGGCTGGGCCGGTTGTCGGGCCGTAGGCATAAATTTGATCAATGGCACTTTCATTAGTACAGGTTGATTGCTTACCCTCTGGTAAATAAACATAGACCCTGAAAATCACCCATTTTTAATGGAAACTAGTCTTCCAACCCCTATTTGCCAGGGTCTATGTTAATTTACCAGAGGGTAGATGTTAGTTCCCTTCATTGCTTTCCTACGTTTGGAAAATGTGTTTTGTTTTTTGCTTGATTACCATAGGATGAACTAAGTTAGATGTGGAAACTCAATGGTTTCCTTAGGATAGTCATCTACAAATGGTGGGTTTTCCACATCTATGTTAGTTTATGGGAAAATGTTTCTATTTTGCTGACCCCTCCCACTAAGAGTTTCACTTTGTCTAGGGTAGCAGCGAAACATGGGCAAAATATGGGTCTGACGGGAAATCCTTGCAGCACCACGTTACAAAGTTGCCACATCGAACCTCAAACGATCAGCCCACATGAGCTCTGATACTTGTAAAAGGGAACCCATCGATTTAGTACTGCTTATTCGGATCTCAGTGATTTTGTTTGTGTTTGTCCAGAAAACCGCCAAGAGTTATAAACATGACAAGCCGGATACAATGATGGTTGGGATCTAAATGGGGCAGGCCACATCGAATCCAGCTACGTCGTGATTTGAAGATCGAAATTTCTCTGCGTTGAGGTCACAAGATAAGGGGTGAAACCACAAACCTATAATCATTGGATTGGTTTAGGGGGAATTTTAGAGGAACCCCCATATTTCATGGCAAAGAAAAACATGTTTTCCTGGAGATTTTCCCTGAAGCCAATCCAATGAAACAAAGAAACGTGGGAGATTAATTAAGTGGATTCTTTTACGGGAGGCTATCCCCCAGCTATACTTCGATAATTTTCCCATAGCCCGCGAACAGGCCAGGGGGATTTCCCACGTCATGAAGCCTCTCTAGGACGGCAAACGACGGTCAAAGAGCAGTGGAGCACAGGTGCGTCTCAGATTTTTTGAGGGTTCCCGCAGGGGGACGTTCCAGACACTATTGGATTTTGATGATTGTATCGGAATTACTATAGACTATCATAATCCACTGTGGGAAATTTTATCAATCAGCCAGTATCAAGATACGACACAGGGTTTTGAACACTGCTCATTGGTGTTTCATCCTCCTTGGTGGGTAGGTTTGTTCCCGCCCGTTAGTGGATTAGCCGATTACCCCTACCTGGGAACTTCTTGCGGTGGGATGAAGCATCATGCAGCATATGCTGGATTCCTCCAACCTATTGTAGGTCAACCATTGCCACAAGGCAGGTTTTAATTTCTGTTTTCACCGCTGTTTGTAACCAATTTCCTCCCTGTATCTCGTGTGTTGGGATCAAACCTGTTATACCTTGATATACTAGCTGGTTATTGTAGGGGACTATGCTACCTGGTTCATGGGGAATCAATAAAATCCATGTTATTTCGGAACATCTATTAACCCTTTCACCTCTCACTACGGTTACGGGCAAATTTCATCAAACTTTACAAACGGAAGTTGAAGAATATGTTTTGCTGGTAAAGTAATGATCATATACTATACTATACTTGTTTTGCTGAAGAATATACTATACAAACGGGCAAAGGATGAAAATAATAGTTTTCTAAACATGTCAACACCAGTTTTGTTGGCTCAACTCATTATGAATTCTTGGTCAAATCACCACATTTTTGGATTCCCCAATTCGATGGAGCGGCTCGGCTCGCCGCTCAGCTCCATCGCCAATTCGCGAGCCCAGCACCAGTTAGTACTTGGTATATCTATCAATGTGAGGCCCCCGTTCTATAGCTAAGTTGGTGCAAATAACTCCAATGTCACTATGGTTTATGGTACGCAAATAACGAACTAGTTACTGGGGCGAATCTAAACCAACTTATAACTGGGGGACCTCACATTGTAAGTATATCTAAGCAATGGAATTAGTATATCCAAGTTATTATATTAATATATATATATATGGGTACGAGTCAAAATACAAGGTATGGATCAAGGCCCCGGACCCACACACGATCCATACCCCCCGATCCATACCTTGATCCATACCCCATGATACTGCACGATCCATAC
>Ga0126342_10001719_pt1 | contig 31900 bp, 27 predicted proteins | sample Cyp1metagenome_FD_92528 | JGI IMG/M metagenome (GOLD analysis project Ga0126342, IMG submission 92528) | Coral microbial communities from Lord Howe Island, Old Settlement Bay, Australia - Cyphastrea 1 metagenome | ecosystem: Host-associated > Invertebrates > Cnidaria > Coral ...
AGGACGACAAGGATGACAAGGAGGACGAGGAGGACGAGGAGGAGAGGAGGAGGAGGACGAGGCAGGAGGCAGGAGGAGGCAACTGACATAAAATCTAACAACCCTCACCTGGCAGGTGGGGAACAAAATGATCGTATCAATAGGATTTCCCTGTTCGATCTTTCTTTGGATTGTAAGTTGAAACGCTGTTTCTGGTTCGTTCATCATGATTCACAACGCATTTTTTCGGTTTTTGTGTTCCTTTCCGTCACAGCTGGGGCCATTTAAGTGAACTCCAGGCATCCCTAAGCTGAACCAAGGCAAAGAAATGGGATGATTCCCCTTACCCTCTGGTAAACTAACATAGCTATTGAAAATGGCCATTTATAGTGAGTTTTCCCATTGAAAATGGTGATTTTCCATAGTTATCTAAATGTTTATCAGAGGGTACTAACCATGATTCCAGTGAGGTCACAATGAGGTCAGTATAATTTCTCCTGAGAAATGTGACGCCTCCATGGCATTCCAGTCCTGGAGTCGTCCAAGCCAATAACGAGGACCTGGGTCTCAAGGCCATGGGGACCCCAAGGCATCATCCAATCGAATTTGGTCATTTGAAAGGTTGGGAAACCAATGGTGACTGGTACCCCAATCTGTAAGAAACCCCAAAGTGGGAGCAAAACGAATGCACAAGGATCATTCTTTTTTTGCGATGTGATTTTACGCACATCGTCATTGTGCTAATGCGGGGCATTTTTTTAGATAAGTGCCTAAAACATGTGAATCTTTGTCCAAAGCCAACTTTCTACCACACCAAGATTTTCTTGGTGGAGAAACAATTTTGGGTCAAACTTGTTATATCTTGCAATAAAAATTATTCAACCAAACATGACCAACATCCGTGGATCCCTGTGTTCTTAATTTGAGCCAAACACACACACACGTAATGGCTGCATCGTGGGATTGTCTCACCGGCAAGAGTACGGATCTTTTGTAGACAATCAACTGACATGGGATGGAAACAACATCAGGTGTCAATGGATTCCCCTCTGGTAACCATGGCAATGGAAATGCACGATATTTATAGACGATTTTCCCATAAACAATTTTCATTTCAAAGGGATTTTCCAGCCACACTTCATTATCAATGGATTACTGGTTGGTGGTTTCAATCCCGCTGAAAAATATCAGTCAGTTGGGACGATTATTCCCAATATATGGAAAAAAACATGTTCCAAAGCACCAAATCAGATTGTAATTTACTGACACTTTGGGACCACTCAGCATCCTAGCTGGATCATCCCAGTTGTATCCACAATTTTGGTCAGTTACCATGGCCAATCTTCGATGCCTGGGAGAGAAAAAAACAAACACGTCGTTTTTAGCTCTTCAGCAAACATCATAATCTAAATGGCAACAGAGGATGAAACTACTCTTCACCAGTGGGTTTTCCCAAGTTTTGATGGTTAAGCCACCAGATTTTGCTGGTAAACCCCCACTGTTGGGCCCAGTTAAGCTACCCATCACCAAGGTTCCCCCCACTTCCTGGCGTCAGTGCCCAAAAATCTTCCAGGCTCCCCCACGGTGAAGTCGATGAAGGAGGGGCATCAGCATCACCTTGGGCAATGGACCATTGATTCATGGGGATGTTACAATATAGATGGTTATTGAAATGGGAATATAATTCTAACAATATACCGCCTTTCAGGGTGCTTGAGTCATTTTTGTTTTGAGTATGGCCAGCCTTGGAGTATGGGTAAGATTTTGGTGGAATATTTTAACTGTCATAACATGTAATAAACGGTGATCTCTGGGATATTCTTTGACTTAATGGTGACTCAGTTGGTTTTGTAATGGAACTACCCTCTGGGAATCAAACGTGGCAATGCTTGGATTTGCTTAAACTGTTCCATGCCATCAAGTGCTGCTCAAGCACAACAAATCCTTGAAGCAACTTGTCTTACTCTGGCCTCCTGGTCGATCTCCTCCCGGCGTGAAAGGAGGAGGTCGCGGGGCCTCCGGCCCAACAGGTGCTGGCATGTGCGGTGCAATTGCCAGCACAGCGTAGCGAATGAGTTTAAGTGCATGTAGTGCACCGTCATCTGCCCGAGCCCCACAAAAATGCGACAGGCCTCCGCGGCCAAAAACAACTTTAGGGAGCGAGGAACTCGATGGCGCAAAACCATTTGTCTCAACTCTCAAACTTTGCATTTTGTGCTTGCAAGTGGCAATGGACACTGCTTGCCACCAAGCCGCAACGCGAGGTGGAGCCACAAACACCACAGCACCTCAAAAGTCGGATGCAGCCAAGACCGGCGGATGTAGCCAAGACCAGCCGAGCATTCGTAAGTTAACTTCTTACCCGATCTTCAAACAGGTTGATATTGCGTCAAGTAACGGCGGCCAGGGCCGCGAGACAAGTCACCGCGGCCAGCGCCTAGCTACTGCAGCCGGTTCCGCACACGTCACCGGAGCGGCATGGGCCACTGATGCCTTGTTGAAGTCATCCATTCTAACTTGGATCTTCTCAAGGTTCAACATCTGTTGCGCAGATCCTGACCAGAAATGATGGTAACAAGGGAAGGGAATTGGAAACGCAGGGTTTCATTCTTGACGGAGTTGTTTCCAGTTTCTTCCGATTCAACTCTTGCTTCGGCAAACTGTTTGCTTTGGCACAGTACCTTCTCGGAAAACAAAGCCTTTTCATAACAGAGAAATAAGACACACATCTTTGTTTCCTGTATCCTGCCTCCGGGGCATTTGAGCAAGGAACGTACGCAAACATGGGTCAAACTGCCCTTGATGAAAGTCCTTGACAATTTCGGCCAAAATCAAAGAAGGAGCTGTGAATTCCACGCCATCAATGGGCCACGACGATTGCAACGAAGTAGATGCCAGGCAAAAGCGGTCTTTCACGAATTGCTCGTCAGAAAGAGACAGGAGATGGGTCACAATCCTCCACCTTGCCAACGGGACCTCTATGTAAGATGTTTTTTGGACTTGCTGTTGCCCATGAGAAATTCTTTAGATGGAACACTAGGAAGTAGATTGGCACGTTGCAGCGCCCAAAGCGAATCCACGACGAAAAGGCCTTTTTTCGGCTTTCATTGACAATCTCCGAAAACTAAATGCCCTCTGAATGCCAATAACATCCAAATGCAACCTGTCCATTATCAAACCGTCCACAAATCACAAAATGTTTAAAGCTCTTAAAGCGAGATGCATTTGCTGCATATGGTGTGCATCTTAGAGAACCCATCAGAGGGAGTGCTTTCCCCCTTCACTGTCCAAGCCTCACACTGCTGAAGAATGGGCAAGATCCTTTGGTCCACCAAAAGCTCGCTGTTGATCTGACAGCACTGCTGCACCGTCGACAGGGTGATGGCCTCGCTCTTGTCAGCAAACTCCACCTGACCGGCGAAGTGTCAGGATATGAAAGTAAATATGATGCGCAGCAGCCGTCAACGGCCAATGAACTCCATTACAATCACCAAATCATTTGTCCATCTTTTGAAGCTAAGACGATTGATATACAAAGTTTTGTTGCTGTAAGGTGGGAGTAAATTGGACAACAGCGCCTTGAAAAACTGGAATGTCTGTCATCTGCTGAATTCCTTTCCTTCCCTGACCCCCCCTTTATCAGCTGAAGTTGATTCCCAACCAAAACCAGAACAGATTCACACCCTCCAAATCGTTTGGGATTTAAGAGCCGCCTGCCAAGGAACAAATTTATTCATTTCAAAGCGCCCGGCCTGGTCAAAAAACTCTGAAATTGCCTTCAGCGTCACTGGTTTCTGCGATGATTCCAATAGCTTGCTCACTCGTGCGATTTCAGACATCCGCACCAGCGGGGTCTTTCGCTGAAGCATGCCGGCCTGGATGGTCCGCTCAGCAAGCTGGAGAAGCAAGAAAGATGCCCTGCTGATCCTTGTTGATCAAGACTTTCACCGGCACTGACAAGGCGCACTGAAGCCACTCATCTTCCTCACCTTGTCGGCACGCGCAGCCGACGCATTCAACAAATTAAATGCTACCCACATCTCGTCATGCGACCCCCTGAAGCGCGATGGCAAGATTGCACAAATATCCTCCTACTGTAAGGAGGCCACTATGATTCCAGAAACCATTCGAAAACACACATGTCAAGGAGCATCGAGGAAATCCAGATAAATCCAGCAAAATGCGAAACAAACAAAAAATCACTTTCGAAAAACATTCCAGACATCATCTCAAACAAATTCACAAAATACATGTTTTCAGGCCCAATGGACGGCCTCACCGTCAGTTTCTGCCGTCCATCCCAGCTGCAAAGAATCCGAAACTCCTGGGGGATGCCATGGGGCTTCTTCTGAAGAAATGTAGTCTTGATCTCCTCGATGGCCTCCCGTCGAATTGTCACGGTTGGACTTGCCAGAAGAGATGGATCGAACAAATGCCATGGGTTGCAAATGCCACTGACCTCAAACTCTCCGGAGCCAAAGTCCTTCAATTTTTCCTTCAAGAAGGGCATCGTGATGACCTGCTCGGATTGGGCATCCGCACACATTGCACCAAGCTTCTGAGAACCCTGCCGAATGTCCATCTTTTTCGCATAGTCCAAGTGAGTTGTCAGGCTCTGGTGGATCGGAACATTGATCTCATCAAACTTCTGCCCAGCCCCCAACAGGTCAGCCATTGCGGCTGAAATCAACGTTGGCCTCACTGCTAAAATCCCTTGGAGCCACCACAGCACATGGATTTGGCCTGCTTGATTCGACTCTGCCATTCAGTCATGCAAATCAAAACAGAAAATCAAAAACATCACAAAGCTCAGAATGTCGTGTTGACATGTTCTCTTTTCTCCCGAGGATGGGAGCCCCCCTCTCCAGTTTTCGCAATCGAAATGGAACTCTTGCCTTTTATATGTGATGAGATCACCAAACATGGTGGCAAGCACAACCTGAAACCTCACTCAAATGTTCTACCTCCACCAGCTCTGAGATTTGCATAGCTGAGGATCCCTACAGCTAGCCTTTGGATCAAGACATCCATGGCTGAAGGAAACCGTCGGAAATGCTGCAAAGTGACTGTGGCCAGATTTCCTAAACGCACTGGCTCAAACTTGTCAGCCGGGCATTCAAAAGTCCGCCCTGGCCCCCCCCGGATATAATAAACAACATACAAAAGGAAAACAATACGTTCAAAGAAGGAGCCAGGTGAGGCCTGAAAGCTAAACTTAGTAATGTTGTGCCTGAAACATTGAAACATTCTATAATATTCCATTTCAACTTCCATCTCCTCATTCATTGTGTTGCCGCGCATCTACAGAACCAGTGAAGCGCCGAGGGCAGCAAATGTCACACATCTGCACACATGACCAGGAAAATAAAAAACACCTTCAGCAAGGGGATTTTCTATTGCCACGTTTGATTACCAGAGGGTATTCAATTTCGGATCCCTTTTTTGGGTGTGCAGTAGATTTTCCCTGTGTCATGGCAAGGCAACCAGCATGATGCTTATAATCTACTCAGTGTAAATCCTCCTCACGCCTGATATTTGGTGGGTTAGATCGCAATTTTTTGATATTTCAATCCAGGTTCCTCAGTAAACTCAACAAAAATTCAGGAGGAACTTCCCCGCATTTACCCCCTGGTAGTCAGCACCCAAACCTCGCGCCTGCTGCCTCTGCAGCCTCTGCTTTCACCTCGCTCCCTGGAGGATCAAGGCTCTCTGGGGCGTCGCCTGGACGCCGCTGGGGAGCAAAGGGGGGTGCAACCGGATGATTTCACGATTAAAATAAGGATTTCGTTCATGAACAATTTGGGGTTTAACTTTAATATAGGGATGTTATGGTGGTACATACTTCCCAATTAGGATGAAGTGGATTATCCCACAAACAACTTTGGGATGAATGAGATACAGTAGAATGGGGCACATGTATGCGCATACAATCACTCTGAAGCATTCAGAAAGGCCGGGACGCGTAAATATGCTCATCCTTGTCATTGGAGATAATCATCCTATTTTTCGATGGCTGTTGTTTTATGTCGCTTTAACATGCTTCAGTAGCTAGATCATTCAATTGTTTTGGTCAAGGAAACATGTGAGCCATGACTGCTGGGGAGCCCTTTGGTCCCCAAATGCTTCGCTGGATTTTTGCCAGGAAGCTGCAAAACATTATCTGGTTGGTGGTCTTAACCATCTTCAAAAATATTAGTCAATGGGAAGGATTATCCCACATGTATATATATATATATATATTCGAAGGAAGTTTAGAAGTCAAACTTCCGACAATATGGACAGATGAAAGGCAGAGATGGAAAGGGTCAGAGAGAAGAGAAAGAGTAGAAGAGAGAAGAGTATAAGAGAGAAGAGCAGAAGAAAGAAGATCCAGGTGCGCGAAAAGGTAGGAAAGTCGCGAAACACTATGTTTTTCCAATGATTTGTGGCTCCGGAGGGTCTAAAAAGTAGGCTCGCTAAAGCGGCGGGTGCGGAGCCATCTGGCCAGATGAGAGATGAAAAAGTGCACGCCGTTGTGGCGCGAAGATGCGCGAAGATGCGCGAAGCACATTTCGAAGTCAAAATGCGCAAAACACACAAGGTCCGGACCACTTTTGGAAGTTGCGATGTCGAAAAAGTGCACGCCGTTGTGGCGCGAAGCACATTTCGAAGTCAAAATAACAAACCACACCAGTGTCGGACCAGTTTTGGAAGTTGAGATGTCGAAAAAGTGCACGCCGTTGTGGTGCGAAGCACATTTCCTACATTACACTACACTACACTCCACTACACTACAATTACAACTACACAACTACACTCCACTACACTCCACTACACTAAATTACACTACACTACACTACATTACATTCCACTACACTCCATACACTACACTACATTACACTACACTACATTACACTGAATGACACTGCACCACAGATAGACAGATAGACAGACAAACACACAGACAGACAGACAGACAGACAGACAGACAGACAGATAGATAGATAGATTTAGATCGATAGATAAATAGATACATAGATAGATAGATAGATAGGTAGATAGGTAGGTAGGTAGATAGTCAGAGAAAGAGAGAGAAAAAGAGGAGACCTCAAGCACCTTTCGGTCCATCAGTGGCTTCGCTCTGCCATCCCTGATTCACAACAACCAACCTCTCCTATCGGTTTCCTATTTTTGAAACTTCCGCCACCCCCTTGTGCGCTACTACTGATATGGAAAAATAAAAAATGTTTGAACCACCAGCCAGTTGTGATATTATGGATACACCAAAATCATCCAAAATCCAGGGGTGAATCATCTTATTATCCATTCCTGCATGGCACATATCCCCTTGCAGGGCCAATATTTTTTGAAGCTTAGGGAAATTAGGTATGATTATTTTGGCGGCTTCCAATGGTCCAAAGTTCCAGAAAGTCTTGGCAACGGGAGCCCAAGCTTGGACGCCGTTCCGCGAGACTTGCTCCAAAAGGTGTGCTCCCAAAGGAGGCAGAGATCATCAAGAGGCAGGTTGAGCTGCTGGTTCGCCCGGGGATCACATGTTCTGGTTGGTGGTTGACGTACCCCTCTGAAAAATGATGGAGTTCGTCAGTTGGGATTATGACATTCCCAACTGAATGGAAAAAACATGTTCGAACCACCAACCAGATCACCATCATGTTCCCATTGTTGTTGGTTTATAGCCTATTAACCACTATTAACCATCAACCACCAACCAGGATGTTCTCCACCAACCGGTGATTTTTCCCAGTTTTTGGAGGCCCCAAGCATTCCCAAGCCGTTTCACCTGCCAGCAGATCCGCTGCTTCCAGCAACTGCTGCATGGGTCGGCTGCAAAACTCCTGGAGAAATGGTGCTTTCACCAGAAAACTCATGAAGGATTGACTTGCAAATACCTGGATTAACCAACAATATGTAGAATAGGGATAGAACTGGGGAAGCCGGAAGCCTTGCTTTGTTGGGGACCAGCACATTGCAAAGCCTGGGGTTCACGTAGGTCTTCCTGTAGATCTTTCCTCAATCAAATCGATTGAACATCTGGTTCAGCGCCAGTAAAATGCGGACTCTACGAAAATAAATATTGGGGGTTAAACATGTCAAAACCACGAGAAAACATGTCTTTATCAATAAAAGTGAGGGTTAACACATGGCAAATGGCTCAAGAAAAGCATTTAAGCATGTGGCACTTCTGGGATTCAAGTCCAGGATTGTGCAATCTATTCACTGGCTGTGAATCAAAACGCTGGTGCCCTATTGAATATTATCACAATACTTAATACAGGTTCATCCACCCGCAGTAAATTGACTTCAGAGTCATACACACAATCTTGACTCCTTCTCCGAACATCTCCAAAAGGCACCAAACTGGATTTCCAAGCTATTAGGAAGATCGCAGAATCACCGAAAAAAACACATTCCGGGATGATTTTTCATTACTCTTTTGGGGTGTTGATTCATGGCCAAACCGACATACTGCACATTTTCCAGGCCATGGCCGTGATCGGCGAACCACCTTTGATCTCGATGCTCACTGGTACGGCAGCTTGACGTCATGAGTTCACCAAGTCGCTTCTGAGTAAAGCTAGGGATGGTAGATATGTCATGATATATCCCTAGGGGGGGCTTTAGCAATAAACATACCCGAAAATCACACATGGCACTGGAAACAAAACCTCCATGTGGTTCGGAGATTTTCAAGCTAGCCATGTTTGATGACACTGAAGGGTACACCAGTCCACCACATGCTAAGTTCAAGTCATATGGTGTTTTTTTTCACGATGTGAATAATAACAACTACTATCAAAGTAGAAATCCATCTATCTCCCACTTACTGCCACAATGTGGGCCCCCCCAGTTGTAAGTTGGTTTTTAAACCCCATGAATACTATAGTTATTTGCGTACCATAAACCATAGTGAAATTGGAGTTATGTGCACCAACTGAACGCTATCTTACGGGGGCCCCACATTGTAGAGGAGAATTCTCCTTACTAACCATCTATCTCCCACTATCCATCTATCTCCATCTATCTCCCACTTATTGCCATGGATATTTCCACATTTCCTGCCCAACAAATCGCTGCCTTTTGAACTCCACCGGCGCCCCGGGCTCCTCATGAGCTTCCACGGCATCCAGTTCGGCCAGGATCTCCTGACCGCAGCGCCAACACCTGGCCGAAAAAAGGCAAGCAAGCACTGCTCGGCTCGGCATGCTGGTTGGTGGTTTTAACATACTTATATGGTTAATATACTGTTAGTAATAGTTAATATATGGTTATTATATGGTTATTATATGGTTAATAGTGGCTTAATAGTGGCTTAATAATGGTTTATAATCGGATGATAATCTGGTTGGTGGTGGTTTTAACCACCTTGAAACATATGAGTCAATGGGGTTGGGATGACATCCCGTACATGAAGATAAAAGATGTTTGAAACCACCAATCAGCATGATATTAGGGCATAAACCCAACAAAAACATAAATGAAACGGTGATGAAACCATGAAAAATATGGGCATAACCCAACAATGGTGATGAAACCATGAAAATGGCCGGAGCTGCGATATTAGGGCATGAAGAAGGATCTATCCAAGGATACATGACGACATGGCCATCATTGAATGCAGCATTTGATCGACAATAAACGTATTGCAGTCACCACCACAAAAATACCCGCGCGTGCAACTTTCAATACACGAACATTGGGATTGAACCAGCACAAAATCGTATTGGGATAGAAGCGATTTCACCGACACACACGCACACACACACACACCAGGGTACAAAAACACACGCTTTGTTGGGGGGATTCAACTGGTTGATGCAATGGAATTTAGTGGGATCAACATGTTGATCCAAAATCTTCGTGTTTCCCAACCAGGTGACCGTCGGTGAGGGTCTCTAGATTTCCCCAACACCGGAGACACTGGATGGTCCACATCTTCACCACTCTACCCAACTTTGATCGATGCTTTGACCACTTCGGCTGGCTAAGTTTCCAAACATGTGCAGGTTGTAGCTATAGAAGCTATGATCTATAGGGGCTTGACAAAAAGTACGATAACCCAATAAAAGCCAAAACAGGTCAAACTCCGTCAAGTCACCACTTTTTTAGATTGCTGCCAGGATTTTTGAAATCAAATCCCATTTTATCTCCATTATACCCGCATAAATTGTAATCATCATCAACCAAATAGGTTTAATGCTCATATTTCATTCCTGAAAAGCATGCTCCACGTTCTCGTTTGGGTTACACCCACGTGCTTGCAGTTTAATCATCAATTTTGTCCGTGATACCCACATATTTTGATGCTATTGATCCTAAAAATGATGCTTACACCACTAATTCCATAACCTAGGTTTTTGAAACTATATCATAATTAATATCCTTTTTTATCCCCATTCATTGTACGTATATTATGCGCATAAACTGGTATATCCAGGGTTATTTCCATTCTTCATTAGTGGTCAAGCCCAGTTTTGATGATGGCCCTCGGTCACAGTAGCATAGCTATGGAACATCACATTTTTAAGTAGGTAGATCATGTAGAAATGGTCTACTTATGTTAGCTTATACATCCCATTGTGTTGCTTTCTGAAGCATCAATCACGATTACTCATCATAAAGCACCATGAATCGCACTTCACCATAGTTAATCACCACTAACCACTGTCATTTATCACACTATTAATATCGATTATAATCATTATAAACACTACCATCTGGTTATTTGACATAGCCATGGAAAATAACCATTTTAAAGAACGGTAAACCATCTATTTCCATGGGCCATCTATACCATGGCAAACTGTTAGTCATAACAAGAGGGTAGTCGCTATTGGTCTATTTCATGGTGATTTCTCATCTTTCTTGCTTTCTCTTGGAATGATTTCCGTCAGCCAGGTTAACCGAGGAGCACCTCCCAAGCGCCTGGCTTTGGGGCCTGGCCACCATGGGATACCATAGAATTTGTGGGATAATTTTCATCTGGATAAATCATACACTGAAACTTCCCATTTCAGGATAATTCTCTTTGTAAAGTATCCTTCCCACGTCACGGAGGTATCACATTCAGATTCATGGCAATTTTCGCAAGGGGGAACATGATGGACAACCATTGATTTTCAGATTTGTTTCCCAACTTTCTTGTTTGCTGAAGGTTTTCAGGGGTACTAAGACAGATCACCTCAAATCATAGAGGCAAAACATAAATCTTTCTGCCCAACTTGGGGGTTGATGGTGGGAAACCTGACCCCTTAGTTGATCTGAATTTGGGGTTTCACCTCAATCGCTCATGACAATCCCCGACCGGCGGGACGATCGCCCTGCATGGGTAACTTTCGACGGCACATATAGCAACAAGCTCTTTGGTTTTGCAGCGTATCTGATTTTGCTTGGGATATTCACAAAGAACCTCGTCCCAAAAATAGAGGTACCCCAAATCCACAGTCATCATTCTCCCTGTGAGAATTGGCCATTGCTGTATACACCCTATTTCATGATCAACCTTAGATACTTACCGCGCAACAAGTATTGGACATGTTTAGCTGGTTAGTCAAAATATATTTCCATGAACTTTGCAAAATATCAAAACTTGGACGACGCTACCCTGCCTAGTGATAAGGCTACAATGGGGAATGAACTAAGCAAAAAGGGAATACTGACCAATGATGACGAATTGATGGTTGCGACACCCCCATGAAAAAAGGCCAGTTCAGATCATCATTCCTCTTGCCATGCGCCCTTGCGCAATTCATATCCTAGGGGAGAATTCTCCTTACTAACCATGATTCCAGCGGAAAACAGTGAGATCATCAAATTCATCTGGATTATCCCATGATACTGTGGATGGTTGCGAAATCCTGCGCCACAAAAAGGTTGGTTGAAACCCAAACAAAATAGTGGGATGTTTACCACCGTCCGTTTTCAACTGGTGCAGGGTTTCAAAAAGCCCCATCCACAGTATCACCATGAACAGCCACCATTTCTGCTGGTGAAAAAATCATTTTTTCATGGTGACATCTGCCATCAATTGCCATAAATCCGCAGACATCGACATCATCCAGACGGACGTTGCCGAAAGAACCAGCCCTTTTTGTTTGCGGGCCCCCCCTTTGGCACCTAGCGGCCGCAGCGCCTGGCAAAAAAAAATAAGCTCAAGTGGTGACTTACCCCTGGTGAATTACTTTAAATGTGATTCACAATCATATTGCAAGATTGATTGAAATGGTTGACCCTGGTGAATTTAACCAAATGGATGTGTGATTTTTCATTTTCATTTGAAATCTTTAAGATTTGGCAGGGTTTAAGCAACATGTCTCCAGCTTGAAACCATTTTGTATCATAAATATGGAGATGTAATTGATCAAAAGACGGGATATCATGGGGATATTTCATGGAAAGATCACGGTGGTATTTCATGGAGCAATGGAAAATCATGCCAACAACATATTGCAAAATACATCAAAGGTGGTGGTAGGTCATTGGTGACTTGGTGACTGGACCATGATTTCTAGAGGATGTCACAAACATGGGAAGGGTGGAATTGGTACATCATACTATACCATGAAGTGGTGTTTCACAAACATGAAGTGGTGATTTAAACACTGGAGGTTTTCCCTCTTGGGAAATGGAGGTTTTGCTTGTGAAATCAACTGGAGGTGATTTTATACCATCAACTGTTTTTTTTCCGTCTTGCGCAGTGTCAAACACCTGTCGAAAACCACCAAAATAATGGTTGGTGAAAAAGATTTCCCATAACGGAATATGACAATACCTGATTTGAGCCGTGCAACAGCGTATAGTCATCAGCTCATTGGTTTTATTTAAACTGCTCGTATGAATCGAGTTTTCACCAAGGAGATAAGTTGGAAATTTAGGCAAGAAAGTTACCAAACAAGACCATATTATTTGACACAACGGTTAAAGGGGATGAAGTGATTTGTTTTCACCCATGTAGCTTTAGAACAGCAGCACCATGTAGAATTTCATATTTACCTCCACATATTGGCAGTTTGATTGGCCTTTTTGGTACTACCATCGCCTCTCTTTCGTGGTAAATTGATAGTTTCGGCAAATGTAATATAGACGTAGAAACTTTATCGTGGCCTTGTCCAGAGCACCTATATATATATAATCTTATATACATATAGGTTCTGTCCATGTCAACTATACAACATGCTCTAGAAGCATCGTATGGCATACCCTCTGGTAAACTAACATAGCTATGGAAAATCACAGTCTTTAATAGGTAAATCAACTACTGTATATATAAATGGGCCATTTTCAATAGCTATGTTAAATTACCAGAGGGTAATTCCACGTCTTTTTTTGCCATGAACTTTTGCTGCTGAACTCCGAAATCGAACTCGTCCCGATAAGCCAAGGGTTCACTGTGGATGATCACTAGAAGTGTCGGTAAGAAAATGTCATGGATGACCTCAGGGATGATAGATTTTTATCAAGATGACAAACAACAAATACATACCTAAATGTTGTGTTAATATCCAGTATATCCCATATATAAATATATCTGTTGGATGGTTTGAACCCCTCTGAAAAATATTAGTCAGTTGGGACTAGTCATCTCCTCGAGCTCTCTTCTTTGACTTTGCTCCTAAGCTTTCCCTTGATCTCTTCCAAGGCCAGCAACGTTCGGCATCTGGCGAACACCTTATGCGCACCCAGTTGATGGCGGGCCACATGAAGAGACCTCAATTGCAGCTGCACCTCGCATGGGAAACCTTGCACCCCGCCCGAGCGAAAAACCAGGTTGATGAGCACATCGGCCCAACCTCTGCTTGTTGGACCTGTCCCAGGCTTCGTCGAAGCCTCTGCTTGATCCGTATGATGCTGATCTTCTCGCGTTCCAAACCACCAACCAGATCACCATCATATTCCCATTCTTGTTGGTTTATAGCCTATGAATACCACTATTAACCATCACTATTAACCAACCAGGTTGGTAAAACCCATATATATATATTTATTTATCCCAGGCTTTATCCTAGTTCTCCAAGGATTATCCAAGGCTTCCAAGGCTTCAGATCGGCGATCCAACCTGCATCGCTCGACTCCTGGTGTCTCTAGGGATCACCAGGATCTTGGGAAGGCAGTGATGAAAAAAAATAGCACCTGGTAATTTGTTACATAGCTATTGAAAATGGCTATTTATAAATGATTTACCTATTCAACATGGTGATTTTCCATAGTTATGTTAGTTTACCAGAGGGTAGGGATATTCTGGATATTCTACTTATCTTTGATTTCTAAGGATGATGAATGTGCCTTTTTTCCCATGAAGAATTCTCCCATTTTTCGATTTTTGAGGATTGGATGTCCTCTAAATAGGCCATGTCTAATAGGTAAATCACCATGTTTAATAGGTAAATGGAACTTCGCCATTTTTCGATGAAACGTCATGGGATTTCACCATCAAATCAACATCTCCGCCCTGAGGATTAAGCGGGATGATACAGTGATTGGGATGGATAAGCACCTATCAAGGTGGTGCCCCAGTTATAATTTGGCTTATAAATCCATGAAAACTATAGATATATAATGATACATCATATATATATATACATATCACCAACAAAAACCATCGTGAAATTGGAGTTATCAATGCAATGCACCAACTTAGAACGCCAACTCGTAAACGGGGGCACCATTACGACGGTATCAAGGGTAGGAAGATGGACCCCTGAACTAATTATGGGTAATAGTTAATATATGGTTATATGGTTAATGGTGGTTAATAGTGGCTTAAAAGTGGCTGAATAGTGATTAATAATGGTTCTATAATCTGGTTGGTGGTTGGTTTCTACCCCTCTGAAAAATGATGGAGTTCGTCAGTTGGGATTATTGTTCCCAACTGAATGGAAAAATTAAACATGTTCCAAACCACCAACCATCATCTTTCAATCACACATCGTCTTTTCCGAATGCTTAACAAACACACCGCTAAATGATAGTCGAAGCCATTTTGGCCGCTAACATGATAGTAGAAACCCATCAATGATGGTCCAATCCCCATTTTTCACCATTCATTTTCATTGGAGCAACCCTGCCGGACGCGCAGTCCTTCGGAGATGTGAAGAGATTCCAAGCCCGATCCGAAAAGTTGCCGCCTCTGCCTGCCAGGCGCGAGAGCTATCTGTTGACGGGTTTGAGTTATCTAAGTAATGCTCAAACAATGGAAGATTGTCATCTGACCATTCTTGGGAATTCTTAGTTTGGCCATTCGGCTTCGAGAAAACAGTGGGAGGTATGAGCCAAATCAGATGCTGAAATATCTGAAATATCTGAAGAAACGGACACAACAAATTGGGTTTCCTGCCATTCCCAATGAACATGTATGCAGCAGTGCTGCAGATCCTTCTTGGCAACCAACATTTCACTTGCAGTGCCTGCACTGCACCACATTTTTGGGAGAGCTGCTGGGAAAGGTGCTTCAAGATCTGTGACTTTGGTCCCAAAAGTCGAGACAGATCGTTGTCCCTTGGCTGGGCAAAAGCTTCGCGACTCAAGGTACTAAAAGGACAGTACAGTACACATTTGTACCCAGAACTGTGCTTCACAGTGCATCACATGCATTTCGAATGCATCTGCCACATCTGCCACATCTGCATTGATTGGTCTCCTGTTTTCAACAGATCATTTGGGAACACGGTAGTTTCCAGTTGAGAACCTGAAAACCTCTCATACAGGGATCCACTCTTAGTTGATTGAACCCGTCAACTGCCGTCAACAAAGCAAACAACAGTCAATCAACTAGGATAAATGCATATGTCATACATATATATATTATATAATGTGTATATATATATAATTATATATGCAGCATATGACAACGAACCGCCGTGGTGATAGACCAAGAATCGCATGAGTAATCCCGGAGTAAATTGTTGGTCATACCAATCCCCAAATCTTCAACATCCCCATTCTATGGTCCCAAAAATGCGGTTTCATTACCTACAAAACACTGGTTTCCGGGGGGTTTTAATAATGTTACTAGCCATGGTGGGATTCACATTTTTCTGGAAAGGTATAATATGGCTAGAATCAATGACAATATCATCAATATCCAGTATGTGTCATCCATTTTAAGGTGAATCCTCATTTTTCCCCATAAAAAGTACCATTTAAATTTCTAGACACCATTTTCAGACAAACCATGAGAAACCCATATAAATAAACCATCAAACATCAGTAAATCTGGGTAAATGAAATAATATTTCACTAACCTGAATTGTTGGGCCATAAAAGGGGAGGATTTCCATTGATTTCCAATACTCACCATGATTCCAGGGCTCGGTCGTAGTGAGGTCGTGATGAAATTTACCCAGATTCATATTGGTTATAAACCCATAAATCCACATCCATGAAAACTATAGATATATCACCTATTAAAACCATAGTTATTGACCATAAAATCCCATAAAATCCATAGCTAAAAACTATAGTTATAATCAGCTAAAAATCCATACAATCCCATAAAATACATATAATCCATAAACCATAGTTATTCACCTATAAACCAGGTGATTCATGGCTCAAATCGGCAGTGGATCATCCCTGTGCATCCGGAACGCACCCTGCGCCCGCCTTGAGCGTCCTCTCTAACGCGGGGCGTGGAAACGTTTTTTTGGGTCACGAAACTATAGGAAAACCATAGGAAAATGGTGAAAAATGCTGGATTTCCATAGGAAAATGCTGGTAAACTATAGGAAAACCATAGGAAAATGGTGATTTAACCACTAGGAAAATGGTGATTTTCTATGGTTAACAATGGTGAATTGAAATTGGGATGATATGGGATATTACCCTCTGGTTATGTCAAAATAGCTATTGAACATGGTGATTTATAGTGGATTTACCCATTGAACATGGTGGATCTTTCCATAGTTATGTAAAAATTTACCAGAGGGTATGAGTGTCTTCCAAGTTGCGGCAATAAGAGGGGAACATGATGACCACCGAATGGATAACCGAGGCTACCCTATTTTCGTATCCAAACTTTTTTGTCCCCACAACTATTCCTGGATTGATCGGATGCCCAGCTGGGTGAATCCGGCAACCTAACAAGGGGTGCCGATGCAGAGCCAATGGACCCAGTGTTTCATGACCAAAGCCTGTCATGCGATTTCTTAAAATAGCAATTTCATCTGCTGTGGGGATGGGACACCAACTATTTTCACAATTTCAAGCCACCAGCCAGCCATATCCGCAAATATATATATATATATTGGATCTGCCTGGATATTTGTTCCTTCCTACTACCCTCTGGCAATTTAACATAGCTATTGAACATGGCCCATTTATAACTGATTTACCTATTAAAGATGGTGATTTTTCATAGCTATGTTAGTTTACCAGAGGGTACAGCCAGTCATGCTTAGTAGATAATCCCATCGATACCAAAAGACTAAAGTATTAGTTTCTACCCATCTAAGATTGACCTAGCCTACTACAATGTGGGGCCCCCTAGATAGCTAAGTTGGTTTATAACTCCAATAACTATGGTTTATCGTATAACTATAGTTAATGGGGTTTATAAAACTTACAACAGGGGGGCCCCACATTGTACTTGTTCCAGTTTTTTAAGCTACGAACCACCCCACTGACCAGCCCAGTTGGGACTTTGGTTTCAGCTGTCCTCGGATTTTCCAAAGAACTCCGCCGCTTGTGTGGCCGCTTGCGACGCCAGCGCCCCCGCCGCATTGGTCATGCGCGAGAAGGAGCCCTCCGTGACATCCTTGGGAGCCAGAAAAGTCCAACCAACTTGGAATATAATGGTCATGATGAATTTTATCCAACAAAATGGATGGGACAATGCCAACGTTAACCAACTTGGGATGGGATACAATGGTAGAATCCTGTTGTTAAAAGGCGGTGCTCCCAAGTTCGTCTTGTGATTTTATAGCCTCATCTCACAATAGTTGTTTTGATCACCATATACCCAACAGTTAACCTAGCGACAAACCAACTTAGCTCACTATGTGGGACCACCTTGCAATTTTTACTCAGTGGGCTATTTCTATCCGAGAAAAGCATACCACAAAATAGGCGCAAAAAAAGTGCATCTCAGCAGTGTTCAAAATCCCTCTATCATTCCATTTACCCTTTGGTAAATTAACATAGCTATTGAAAATTGCCATTCACAGTTGATTTACCCATTAAAGATGCTGATTTTCCATAGTTGTGTCAGTTTACCAGAGGGTAATCCTGGTTGGTTAAGAACGGGATTCCCCGTTCTTGGATTACTATAATCCCCAATATATGAAGGCTAGTTTTTCATCCCCCAACTCATCAACCAACAGGGGTGGATCGCAGCCACCAAGAACCTGGGGTTGGAAATGATTATATCAATGGATTGGAGTAAGGGAACATTGGAACCGGAAAACCCCATGATCTTCATGGGAACATCTATGGTTTCCGGTTCCAATTTTCCCTTAAACCAATCCATTGATTATATAACCAACTGGCTTATCAATCAATCCATAGCATTGCATATTCCATTCCATGTATTACTAGTTACTCGTTGAAGGTGGGGGAAAATGTCAATCCCTAATCGATCACCCCCCTAGCGCCTACAGCTGTTTAATCATTGCAATTGGGCGGTACCATTCTGGTAGCAAATGAAGCTATTTCCCAAAATACGACCCCACCAAGCAGCTGGTTTTGGCAAATCCATGAGCGATTGCCATTACTGGATGGATGACCATAGACCCTTTACATACGTATATCAGATTAAGTTGGTTATGAATATACATATGCATATGTAATTACATATATATACATATACATATATATATATATATATCATACATATATATGTATATACATATACATATCTATATACATACATATATATATATACATACATACATACATACATACATTACATTACATTACATTGCATTACATTACATTACATTGCATTACATTACATTACATTACATTACATCCATCCATCCATCCATCCATCCATCCATACATACATACATACATATATATATATACACATATATATATCATACATATATACATATATATATATATATACATACATACATACATTACATTACATTACATTATATTACATTACATTACATTACATTACATTACATACCATACCATACCATACATTACATTACATTACATACCATACCATACATTACATTACATTACATTACATACCATACCATACATTACATTACATTACATTACATTACATACATACATAATATATATATATCCATTACATTCCCCCTTTTTGTAGATCCCTATCTTATCATTGTATTCAATCCATCTAATTTGACCACGGCACAAGTCCTTCATGGCAGCTCCAGACTGAATCACCCCTGAGGTCATAGCATTTAGTCCGAAAGATTCCCAATAAATTCGTTGGGCTTATGAAGACACCCCTGTGATCATCAACGAATCGATTGCTTTTCATTGCTCAATTGGTTGGGTTTGTTGGGTTTGTCTGTTTTTCTGGACCTAAATCCATTGGTTTGTCATCATTTTCTGTCTTCAAAAATGCCATTTTCATTGGGGGTACCCTCTGGTTATGTCAAAATAGCTATTGAAAATGGCCCAGTCGAAATAGTGGATTTACCCATTAATAGCATGGTGATTTTCCATAGTTATGTAAACGTTTACCAGAGGGTATCCAACAAATTATCAGACACGCCCAGCTATGATATCAAGTTGGTGATACATTGCGCTACAGTATTACCCCCCCATTACTGTATTCACCTACTATATCCCAGTGAGAACCTCCAATATATTTGGGATAGTAAACTCCCAAGCTTTTGGTCACTGCTCAATTGTTTCAGCCATCATCCAGCTTAGCTCAGCTGCTTCTGCACTTGTTTCAGCGGCTTGTGCTGGTGCTGCAGGCGTCTCCTTGCAAGTCGGCATCGCCCGCACCCGGAAACTGCTGCCCATAGTTGGCTAAGTTGGTTTATAAAATGTATATAACCAATGTGGTAATAGAGGGAGGGTAGCTGGTTACATCAACATGTTTCTTGGATACACAAAGCGTATTTGCACCTTGTTGCGTCGGCACTTTTGCTAGGCAAATCCCTACTTCTTTGCAATTCAGATCATCTTGTACTTGGCGATCTTTATATTCTACTGGTATATGGTCGTGTTTTATGCTTATACAGTAAACTCTCACACTCTGATATCTCATCTAATTGGCTACGATTATATATATGGTTTGTTTAACAAGGAGTTTTACAGTTTGACCAGCCCAGATAGGTTTTCCCCATCAAAATCACCATTTTGGGATCTCCTCATTTTCTACAACGTCCCGCGGTGGGTCTTCGCCAAGTACCCCTGTGCCGGATGCGCGAGTCAACAGGAGACCGCTCCAAGAGTTCCAAATGGAATGGATTCACTGGAGTTTTCTTCAAAAACCATCAGGTCCTTCCACGGCCCCCAATTTACGGCTGGAAAGCTGTAGGGGGTGCTGATTGGTTGCTGTTGTGGCGGGCTGCTGACAGCCCTGATCTTGAGTCCCTGGATCCGGACCATCCTCACAAAGATTTTGTTGAATCTGTTGGAGGCCGACGGGCGGCCCAGGGTAAGAGAATTGACTGGACAAGATCGGTTGCAGCCCTATCGCGGGTGATTGCCCGTCACGTCAGCGCCACTCAAAGCGAGCTTGACAGGACGAAGCCTCACATACTTTGTTCTGCTTCTTGTTTCCCTGACTTGCCTCTACTTGACTTTCACTGTGAGCTAACTGAAGAGCACCAGCTTCTAAGCGAAGCGAGGGCAATTGGGCAAGCCCGTCTTCCAAGAAAAGCCGAGCTACCGCGATACTGCGCCACCGGCCCAGAAACCAGGATGGTTTCAACTGGGACACCTGCCTGTAGCAGATAGGTGGCGCCACCACGCCGCATCGAATATGGCTTCATCAGCAGGCACTCAACATGGAAGAACTCACACATGCGGCGGCACCTCCTCCTGCACCCAGTCAGCCGCGAAGTTCGTGATGAACGTTTTGCAGTCGATGGTCACGCCAATCTGGGTCCAGTCTGCAATCATGTGGGTCATGGAGTGGACGCAGGATCATCGTGCCCTTTGGGTGGTCCAGGTGATTTTCAAACACACGCTTCAACCTTGTGTCCCAACATTCTGCCAAAACCTAATTTCAATGGTAATTTCAGGATCCTAAAATGGAGGTACTGTACCATTTTCAGGCCATATTTTGTGGTGATATTCACTTACATAGGCCTCAAAAATAGGCCTTATAAATGCTAGGTACCTCCATTTTAGGATCCTGAAATTCCCATTGATCTGGGGTTTGGTCATCCAACCGTCATGAATGGGATTCCCCAAAAACTAGGTATCTAAATCCCTCTGAATGGATTGACGGATTTGTCTTTAAAAAAAACCAGGCGACCAAATTTCATGGTGCACATTTTCCCAATTCCAATGGCCATATCGGGTAAATTGGGTGCCCGAAATCTCCTCCGAAAGAGCAGGGCCGGAGTCCTGCCCGGGGCCGACGATTGATGGTTTCACCCAGAAAAAAATGACAACTGAACAGGGGATATAGCATGATTGGGGGCTATATATTTTCATATGTTTTCATATATTTTCCAAATCCACACATATATATATATATATTTCCATATTTTGCTTGTAACCCATTATGTGGTCTAGCCTCTGGTAATTTAATAGCTTTCTATGAATCATCATATTTGACTGCAGTAAATCATCGAGATAAATGGGCAATTTTTCAGAGCTATGTGAGTTTATTCTTTGGCGTATCAATAATTGGGAGGTTATATCCACAGTTCCATATGTATATATATATATATATTATGTATTTCCACATATTTTCATGGGATAGAACTCATGATAAGAATAGGAATTGAAAATGAAAGGAGCCAAGACAAAATCAAGGTTTCTGGGATGGTAAGGGGTTTCGCTGGTCAATCCACGGAGAGATTCATTGATTTGTACAGCCTCGCAGAACTGCGAAAAACGGGGTTGATTCTTATTGGCTTTACCACATTACCTTTTGATATCTCGCGCTATAAGAACTCAGTATTCATTTACCCAATCAACAAATACCCTCTGGTAAACTAACATAGCTATTGAAAATGGCTCAGTCGAAATAGTGAGTTTTCCCATTAACAGCATGGTGATTTTCCATAGTTATGTAAACGTTTACCAGAGGGTAGATGTATAAATAATGTATAAAGTATACATATCTGATACTTCCCAAAAAATGACCAGCATCCCCTTGAGCCCGGCGAGCGGTCCGGACCGCTGCCCGGCCCGCTCTTCTCATCTTTCCTGGGGTGGGCTGTTGAGCATCGATCCCAATTGATCCAACGGTCTGATTGGTGTTGAAACATGTTGAAATACTGTGGATGGTTGCCAAATCCTGCACCAGTTGATAGGCTGTTTATCCCATTATTTATAGGGTTTCAACCATTCAAGGTGGTGCAGGATTTCTTCCATCCACTGTATGTTGAAATTCTGGCCGCATGATTGTGACTCAGAAAATTCAGTTGCAAGATTATTTGAAAGCAACCAATTTTAAGTTGGCTCATGAAGTCTTTTGCCAAACCCACACTGTCAGCCTACAATGGGTCTTGATCACAGATGTCCCATAGTTACCCAGCTTAGTTGGCTTATAGCAGGCTTAACAAGGCTTTTACCTGGCGATAACTATACTTGGATGAGTTTATTCACCAACTTACCCTTTGGGAGCGCCACCTTATTGGTATGGCAACGTTTTCAAATGGGGTAGCAATGGCGAATTTTGACCCAAGCCCCTTCAGTAGCTGTGAAAAAAAGATCCAAACTCTTATCTCTAAAAATGGTGTACACCCCAATTTGTGGCCATTTAATCCATTTACCCATCGAAACTGATGAACCGATTTTAGGGGTACCACATTTTCTGGCAAACCCGATATCATATTGTTGGTGGCAATTGCAGTAACATCCCATCCTTGTTTACCATTTTTTTGAAGAATCGAACTATCCTGTTGGGGCATCACAGATGATTTCATGTGAGTATTTTCTTTACAATCAACTCTTTGTATCACTGAATTCAACAATTGAATCTGGGTAAAGCATCTGTAAAGAATATGTGTTTTACATTGTTTTACTAATTTGTTGCAAACACAGACACAAAACACTGACTTTGATTTTTCTCCAAAACATACAAAATAGCAGGCCCTGTTTCAGCCCAGGATCTTGTATGAAAAAAACTCCGCGGCATGTGTCGCCGTTTGCGCCGCATAAAACTCCGCCGCGTGCGTCAAGCGCGTGAAGGACGTCGTCGTGTCAGCGGACGGGGACGCGGGAGCAGCTGGTGTAGGTGCCTTGGCAGATGGCGGGGCAAGCAAGGACAAACAGAAGGTGCGTGACCAATAGAAATGGGATGAAATGGGTATGTCACCAGCAATTCTTGTGAGGATAAGTTATGTAATGTGGGTACAATAATAAGCCACGCATGACTGGGAATGGTAACCATACCACCTATAGAAATCGTGACTGGGGGATGGTGCAAATGACATTGTTTCACCCAGATTGATTGCTATATGGGTATGGGTCAAAATTAGGTACCCCAAAATTATGGATGGTTAATACTAAACTAGACTAACATCTGTGGTCCCCTAGGTTTTCCATTTTGACCCACATCCATATTTACCAATGCAACTTGGATGAACTGGTCGGTCCCTGTCCGCCTTTGCTGAATCATTGGCACCTTGGATCATTTACCCATGACGGATCCTAACGGTGCTGCTATATATGGTACCCTCTGGTAAACAGCCACGTAACTATGGAAAATCACAATTTTTAATGGGAAAATCCACTATAAATGGTCATTTTCAATAGCTATGTTAAATTACCAGAGGGTAACATGGATCCCATCAATATACCCCCTTTATGTTAGCATATATACCAGCACCAGCCGGATCCGTCATGGGTTACCAACTCCGTCGCAGGCTGAGTTGAGCCCTGCTTCGAAGGTCACATTACTGGTCATCTTCCGCGAATTGTTGCCATGGACATTGGCAAGGAGCAAGGTGTCAAGTCTTGCCTACGGGGAACACAGTTCATGCCCCAAGATTGCTCAGCAATCTTGTCATCGTGTTATTCCTCGCCAAAGTCAAAAGGTCAAAATGATCCGCCTATGTGATGCGTCTGGCAACAGGCCTGGGATAACCCAGTGGGTTATCCCAGCGACCTGTCTTGACAGGAAACAGATCTAAAAATCTCACACCAATACATACCAGTTAGATTCAACTACCATTGTTTTATGGGCACATCACATTGGATTACCAAAGGGTCTTGATCAAGACCCCAACAATTTCTCAGCAGAACCACTGTATCTGGTAGTGACCAGCTCCCGACCAACATCGCTATCATCAAGTTAAGTTCCACCCAATCCGCAGTGACAGCTCTCTGGGTAAACCTAATAATCAACCTTTTCCTGGATTAAAAACCACCAGATGCTACAATTCGATAGAATATATTCCTTGGATTTCCTTGGTTATTACCCCAACTACCAAAAACAACGTTTTGCCCAGTTGCTTCGCATGACACTTCCAGCTCCTTGGGAACTTTCTCGGCTTCGACTTTGGCTTTTTCGGATCGCTCATCCTGCCAGTCGTGATCCCTAGGTCTGAAATTTGGATCCCCAGAAGGAACTGTGGCCATCATCTAACATGACACACAGATTGCATTGAAAAGTGCATGCAACATTTGAAACACTGGAGCCTCTCTTCTAGGAACATCATCCCACATTGGAACTCATATTTCTTCATAGCCACAATATTCCCCACCTTTTGGATCAGTGGTCACCAGCCGGGGCGCTTCACCAGCAACCCGGCCGGGTGTTGGAGTCACATCGTGCCACAACTTCAGATCTTCTCGCTTTGGACCCACGGCCAGAACAAGCCTCCATGATGGTATACCATCTGGTTATGACTAACCACTAGGAAAATGGTGATTTTCTATGGTTAACAATGGTGAATTTCATGGGATGATATGGGATATTACCATCTGGTTATGACTAACATAGCCATGGTATAGATGGCCCATAAAAAAAGATGGTTTACCGAACTTAAACATGGTGATTTTCCATGTCGAACTGTTAGTCATAACCAGATGGTATAACTTCCTACTCATCACCCAGCTTCTGGTCAGTTCTCACGGAGAGACTTACACCCGTATTTTTGATGGTAAAACCAGTATTTAACTTACTGGTGCTAAACGTAGGGAATGATCCAATCCATAACAATTGTCATCATCATCCCATTCCTCCACTAGGCACCAGTCATGTTCAATTGGACAACACCGTGGGGTGCTGCTGGTGTCCCCCGTTGTGTGTAAGAAATCCCGGGGCCTGGGGGGTTCGGAAAATCACCAAAATAAGGGTTTCTTCATTCAAGGTTGGCTTAAAACTAGATTAATTGTTGGGTTTTGTTTATACAGTACCATCTGGTTATTTAACATAGCCATGGAAAGTCCCTAAAAATTGAGGTTTCTAGCTGGGAAAATCATCTATTTCTATGGGCCATCTATACCATGGCTATGTTAGTCATAACTGGAGGGCTCCTCATTGTGGGGATTCCATGGGATTCCCATGGGTTCTTCAGAATCTGAAAAAAGTATGACCCCCTCGAATCAAGGAATGGGCCAGCGCTTGATGAACTTCCCCATAGAATTTTCACCATATTTCTGGGACCAAGGGTTGACACCAATTTTTTTTAAAGCCTAACTTCCTGCAGGTTTTTTTTCACAACTATTTCCCTGAGTCAGTCAGGCTTTGCCCCACCCAGGTGCTTTCTGAACGCGGGAGGTTGAAAGAATCGCCGTCTGCGCTGGAGTGACGTCCTAGCGCTGGGTCGTTGGAGAGGGATAAGGACCAGGAGCTAATGTGTAATGATTCAAAGGGATTAACATGTGACTTAATATATCATACAGGTTATATGAATTAATATTACATATTACACATATATATATATATATATTAATCCCTATATATCACATATATCAACAATATATATGATTTTTGCGATAGGTTTTTAATATGTAATTGCCTAGTAGGGGATTAACAATTTAGGGAAACATCTTCGTGGACATTAATGCTGGTCCAACTCTCTGGTGGGAGGTTTTATGGCATAGCATTTCAAATGGCCATTTCAATCAGGATAAGAATGATATTGTATTTATCATATATTATGTATTATATATATTTTATATTATATAATCATATATATATATATGAATACATATATATATATATATTTAATGACTATATATAAAATGATTAATCACTGGATTTTGGGGTAGTCCATTTTCAGACAAACCCATCGGCCCAGCGGACTGTTTGACTGAGGTGACGTGTGGTTGAAGATGGCTAGCAAAACACCACCAGAAGTAGGAGCCACATAGGAGGAATCGAGTATGCTACCCTCTGGTAAACTGTCCCATAACTATGGAAGGATCCACCATTTTTCATGGGAAAATTCACTATAAATGGTGATTTTCCATAGTTATGTTAAATTACCAGAGGCTATCGAGTATGGTGGATTTCCACCTGGCTCACGAGAAGCAATTCCCACAATGATGGCTTCTCATGAAATCAGCCAAGACCATGGACCATGGGTATTCAGTCAACCCTCCAATAAAAAAACAGCCACGACACATGGTTAACTAAACCATATAAAAACCCTATAAAATGTGGTTGTTTCAATGGCCATTCTAGGATCCTAAATTGGAGGTACCTACCATATATAAGGCCTATATAAGGCCTATTTCAGGGAATATCCCTGCAAAATATGGCCTTATATGGAACAGTACCTCCAATTTAGGATCCTGGAATTCCCATTGATTGTTGGTGGTTAATAAACCCCAAACGCATCTTGGGCGGATCACCCAAGAGGGAGTGCCTCCCAAACAGATTTTCATATGGGGATAGGTCAAAACCCACCAACTCTGCGTCGAAGTTCTGTTTACATCAAAACAGCTGGGATTTATGGATGTTCATCCCCCTAACAAATGATACCCTCTGGTAAATTAACATAGACCCTGGCAGTCCTCGGGGTTGGTTCAGACTAGTTTCCATTAAACATTGGCTATTTTCAGGGTCAACAAGTTAATTTACCAGAGGGTATCAGGTATTGATCCACCATATTTCACCATGGAACTTACCCGCTAGCCGCAGGCTTGTTGCGATATGGGGCATGTGGCGCTGGAGCTGCAGCCCCGGCTGTTTTAAAGGGGGGCGATGGAAAGCGGGCGACAGACTGATGGAAAGCAAGTGCCACAACAAGGTGGTGCCGCCCCCAGGTATAAATAGGTTATAAAAAACGATGAAAACTATAGATATATCACCATTCATGGGTTATAAATGGGTTATAGACGGGTTAGAATCACTATAATAATGCCATAAATGGATTATAATCCCATTAAACTATAGATATATCAGCTATAAACCTTAGTTATTGGAGTTATTTGCACCAACTTAGCTATCTGGGCACCATCTTGCATCAATGGAAGGGTAGCATGAACCCTTGACCTTGACATAACATCGGTGCACGCGGTGCGGCCCGGTGCCATGATGCCATGATGCCATGGCCTGATACTTCAAACTCCACTCCAAGGTCTATGGGATATCCTCTGGTAAATTAACAGTTCGCTATGGAAAAATCCACCATTTTTCATGGGAAAATCCACTATTTCGACTGGGCCATTTTCAATAGCTACGTTAAATTACCAGAGGCTACAAATTTCCAGACAATGGCTGAACGCCACAAAATGCCACCTTCGAACGTGACTCACGTCGCTCAGCTCCCGTGGGACGAACGCTCAGCACAGATCCCACAGGGGAAATTCCAGACCGACCTCGAGGAGAATCTCTGCGAATCTTGCCGTGTTTGCCTGTGCTTGGATCTCCCAGATAATCATTCGTGCTGCCATTTTGCCAATGCGCTTGCGGTTTTTGGCAGTAGATCATTGTTTTTTGCCAAGACATAATATCCAATGTTTTCCCAATCAAGCAGCATTTTTTCCGAATAAATCCATTTCTATTGCGAATATATCAATCAATTCTTTAGCCAATAAATCAACTTCTTTTGCCAATAAAGCCATAGTTTGTGCCAATGAAAAATTCTCGGAAATCATCGACTCCACATTTTTTGTCGCCAATGAATCCATACTTGGGATGTACAAATGGGGAAGAACATGATTATAAACCCCAAAAAGTTGGGATATGGGGCCCCTATAACTACGCTGACAAGTATCCACTTATAATTGGAACTGCCCTTCCAAGTACTCAGTCAATTTCTGTAGTGTAAGTTGATTGAAATCACTGTTGGTTTACCAGGGTTTATTGTATGATTATCTGGTTAGATGTGTTTATAATGTTGGTAAAACAATAATAAACAATACCCAATTTCACGATTTTCATAGGTGGTATGTTTACCATTCCCAGTCATGGGTGGTTTATGGCATTGTTTTACCAGCATTATCCCACTTGTATATATACTTATGCAACAATAATAAGGTGTAATCAATATGAAACACTATCATCCCATTTTGCAAGGGTAAGTATATGGTATATGTTTATAATCCTTGAAATAATATCCCAAAAACATATGTATTAGATATAGATACCTATATGGGATAGGAATCTCACCAGGATTTAGATCATAAACACATAAACACTTCACCTGGTATCCTCAATATTCAGCATGGCGTTAGAAACCAGTAATCCTCAAGAAAATCACTTGAGCAGTGTGCAAAAAAAACCTCTGTCATTCCATTATATATACTGGCTGGTTAAGAACGGGATTCCCCGTTCTTGGACTACTATAATCCCCAATATATGAAGGGTGGTATAATCCCCCAACTAATCATCAACCGACAGGGGTGGATCGCCACCTCCATCACCTCACCAGGAAGGGGCTGTGGCTCCTGTCATCCGACGGGGAATTCGAGTGGGGGATCTTTTTTTTTGGGGAAGGGATGATGTCAGTCACGTATTCTATTACATTATATGTATATATATATATATGTATATATATATGTATATATATATGTATATATATATATATACATATATATTGCAAGAGAGTCATGATATCATGAGAGCATTCCTCGCTGAGGCCAAGCGCTATGAGGTGTGTGCAACACCGTGAAGGCCTTTGTGTCGATCGCCGAAGCAGCAGAGCGGTCACAGCGAAAACAGTGTGTAGGATGTGTAAGAGCGCGGAAATGTGCCTCGATGGCACTGGCAGTGTCCTCTGCTCGATAGTCAGAAATTGGGGCGCAGCTGTCAAAGATGCCGTGCGCGAGCCCGCGACTCGACCGGAACAAAGGCAACGGGTACAACTGCCCGTGCATCTGCGCCCGGCGTTGTATCCTCCTGTATTCGTCTTGGTTGGAGCATGGCAACGTTGTCGTTGCGCGGTTCTCGATTTTCGGTTCCACTGATCCACCGTCCGTGGCATTGGTGGTCAAGTTTCACGTGTTTGTGACCCAAGTTTCACAGGGGCTATATATATATATTAATGTGATATGTGATATAGGTAGGGAATATGACATAAGAATCAAACTTTTGGGGTACCCACTGTCAACCAAATCCAAACCATCAGCAGAACTGGGTGACTATCTCAACTTTTTCCTGGGATCTGGGTATTCGTACTATTGGCATACCAACCCAGCCTCGGATGGAAAGATTGAGCCACCAATACGGAATGAGTTGAGGGGGTCACAAATGGCTGTTTACCCACCACAACAATACTACACAAGCAGGTGACATGTTGCATTTGAAAGTGAAAACGTAGCAAAATGATGAGCTACTTCTCTGTCTTTCTCAGGATAGCCGTGCCACCATTGCTCTTCTGGTTCTATGTGTCAATTTCAAAACACCATTTAGCCATAAATTCAATGATAATTCCAGTTTCCTAAAATGGAGGTACTGTGCTATACAAAGCTATATTTCGGGGGTATATACCCTTCCATAGTCCTAAATATTGGCCTGATATATGGTAGGTAGCTCCAATTTAGGTTCCTGAAATGGCTGTTGACAGTATAATTCACAATTATGCTTAAATTCTCTCCCAATGATGCCACTATGTTTATATGCTTGAAGATTATATCACCATTAGCTGACAATAAATTGGTGATAGGGGGCCCATTTTTCAGGTCAGCCATTGCGCCTGCAGCACTGGCGACTGGAAGATCTCTCTTTCCTTCGAAGATCGCTTTAACTTAGCTCTGGTAACGTGCCGGCAAGGGCCAATGCCATGTGACAAGTATGGGATCATGACAATATCGGAAAAGGTATAAAATGCTGATATTTGGAGCTATGAAATGTCTACATGGGGCGGCTATCCGTATGAGATATGCGATCTTCGGGCCTTGGGACCGCTGGAAATTGGTGCCGTAATGGGACGGTCATGGCTAAATCAAGCCATGTAGATATGTCGAATGTGAAGCATGGTAAACTTAGTAAATGCTCATCAACTGAGCTTTAGTAAGCGCCATCGTTAGTATCACAACTTTGAGTAATTGAACTGGTTGGTGGTTGACCTACCCCTCTGAAAAATGATGGAGTTCGTCAGTTGGGATGATGAAATTCCCAATATATATATACATATATATATATACACATATATACACATATATACACATATATATATATATTATATATTATATATATTATATATTATATATTATATATGGAAAGTCATAAAATTCCATGGTTCCAAACCACCAAGCACTATCTATCAAGGGCACATTTTTTCGAAATGTCTGCCATCCCGCTGCCCAGTCCTCAGGCGTGTCCGAGTCCTGGGTGCCATCACAAGGTGGTGCCCCATAGTTAGCTAAGGTGGTGCCTGGCTAAGTCCAAGTTCACTATGGTTTACACTTCGTGAGCTAGGTTGGTGCCTTTAAAAGTCCAAGTTCACGATGGTTTTTGTTGGTGATATATCTATCATAACCAATTTATTGGCTTATAATCCCATTTATACAATATAGTTTTCATGGGATTACAAGCCATTCAAAAAACTGGGTGGGTCACCACCTTGCAGGATTGTGACCCAAACAGCCCAGTTACAAGGGTGGTATATTGGGTACATCGGTAATGTCACCCCTGGATTAATAAACCCCAACAGTAGGCTGTTTCATTGGGAGGGTACCATAAAAAAGTATCAGATTATATCAGATGAAATGACTATTGGAGGAGTGACCCCCTAATTTTCATAAACCATGGTTTAGCAAAATCCGCAGTTGACATGATCATGCATGATCCATGTACCCCTCTGGTGGCTATCATTTACCTATGATGACTTGGGGCAACCCCGCAGGCATGGGATAGAATGGAGATACCTAATGGGTGCCATGGGTAATGGAGATAACATCTGTATGGATACAATGGGGAACCACGATGGGGGTTGAAACTAAGTTCTATAGTGGGATATACAATGTTCACCACTATGCCGATATGCGGTTGTGCAAGCAGAGGGAATGCTTCAGTGATGAGTGGTAGGTGAAAGGGCATAGTAACAAAACTAAAGAGGCAATATTCGTAAATCATAAACTTAAATTTGGATGTCAAAAACTGAAGTGGAATTTTCTGGAACATTGGATAATTCATCGCCGATCTATGGCCAGTTAAAGAATCACTGAGCGATGTCATGGTTTTGCATGGGATGGGTGCAATTTTCCCCTGACAGATATTCAAGTAACCTCTGGTAATTTGTTACAGTTCGCTATGGAACATGGCCATATAAATAGTTGATTTACCCTCCCAAATTTCACAAGTCCTGCTTTTTTGGTGAAAGTTCATTCTAAGAAAGCGCCCATACTTTTTGAGGTACTTGTAAAGGGTGGATTGTCTCTGAGATGTGCATCACAGTTTCAAAACTGCATC
>Ga0126342_10001720_pt1 | contig 31897 bp, 30 predicted proteins | sample Cyp1metagenome_FD_92528 | JGI IMG/M metagenome (GOLD analysis project Ga0126342, IMG submission 92528) | Coral microbial communities from Lord Howe Island, Old Settlement Bay, Australia - Cyphastrea 1 metagenome | ecosystem: Host-associated > Invertebrates > Cnidaria > Coral ...
CCCACCCCTCCCTTCAACGTAGCATCAACGTAACATGAACATGACGGTAACATGCCCCACCCCACCCCACCCCACCGCTTCTCCATCGGAGAACCCCAGGCCCCTCGGGTATATATATATATATTAATTTCAGATTAGTGTAGTAGCACAATTACCTCTTCACTGCTAAAGATGTTTGTGATGAATTTGTTGAAGCGACCAACCGAAGTGATGCTTGGTGCGATGTTGGTCTGGCATCTTGTAACATCTTGTGACATCAATCGAATCAAGATGAATATGTTTTGCGGCGTCAAACTCTCTTCTGTTAGGTCACGCCTACACGTTTCTTGGTGGCATTTGCAAATTTTGACCTGCACCAACCTGCATCATGTTGGGGGATCTTGATCTTTTACCAGTGGACCACATTTGGCCGTATGGGTCCTACCTTGATTGGTAGCTGGTCGTTGTTCGTTTTTCGTTGAAAGCTTTTCCCCAACAGATGTACCAGGACAAACTGATTTCTGGCGGAACTACAACTCGCGAGAGCTGCAACCAGCACACTAAGACCCTCCTTTTTTTTTGCAACGCTGTCACCAATGAACCGGTCGAAATCTGGCGAATGTGCATATCAGAAGTCTACTACGCAGTATATGCGCACAAGGGGACTGAGTCCCGAAAATCCACTGACAATTTGGAAGATTCTGATGATTTCTGATGCATAGTTCGCATGCGCACTGTGCAATCAGCAGAGGTTGGAGTGCCACTACAGCATCGGCCGCCAGGTGCAGTGCAGCCATTGAAAGATATTGAAAGCTATGAAAAGCTGGTGGGGAAATTTAGAACCATGGGATGCCATAGGGATCATAGGGATCATAAGGACATATGTAGAATCATGTAGGGACCATGGGGGGCAACATGTTATTGCATCGGCTCTTTGAGGTTGAATGTCCAGCCATTTTTCCAGGCTCACCCTCTAGAAGATCCAGTGGGCTTGGATGAACGATGTGTCCATCCAGGTATGAATGTACCGTAGCCTGGCAGCAAAGAGGCATATCCGGCATATCCGACATAGCCCTGCCCCGAGTTGTTGTTGTCCAATTCCTCCATTTCCCTGCAGATGGTCTTGAAGATCATGTGTTTACTGATTTGCGTTCGAAAGTGATTGGATTGCGCAAAGACGGAACGGGAACACGGGAACACGCATGTTCATTGCAGCGTTGAAATGGTAGTCGGCGTTGGCCCTGAACATGGTCGGATTGAGACATAGATTCACCACTAGCGGATTGGATGCAGTGCTGAGGATGCTATGTCAGGCAGGACTGCAGGGGGACTCTTCTCACATTTGGGGGCCTTCATAGTGTACAAAAGGAACAAAAGGATAGAGCTGCCAATCTAAAAACAGGCTTTGGTGGAACATTTTGATCACCTTGCTTGCAAACTGTTGCAAACATCAGAATGCTCTTTGTGGAAGTAGCATGATGTAACCAATTTACCAGATGATGATTGTTCAGCAGATTTGATTTCCACCCTCCATTTGAGCAACGCACTGCGTTGACTTTGAATTGCACGTCCCATCACACAGATGTCGATACATTTCATGGTTTTGTTGTGTCCTGCACCAGTTTGACGGGCTCTCAAACAGACATGGCAAAAGATGACCGTTTAATCATGTTTAATCGATATTATAGTGCTGCGAACAAAGCTAGCTGTGTGTTTGTCAGGTTCCTTATGGGATCTACGAATGGGAAAGCATGGGAGAAGTACTTCGGCCGCAGTCCATCAAGAGCAACTGCTTGCTGCTCCGATCTGTGCAGCAACTTTCCTTCAACTTTCCGAAATCAAGTAGGAAGTAGTCAGTCCAATTAGATGCCATTAAATTATATTAAATTGTCACTGGGTATCCTTTGCGTCAGATAATATGAAATCTTGTCTATTCTCACTGCTGATGCTTCTTTTAAGCGGGTCTGACTTGATAGAAAGAGTCATGTTCTGGACTGTAGCAATGATTTTTCTGGCAGACAAGATGGTAAGCGTTTCGTCTCTTTTTGTCAATAGAGACCATGCAGATACAAGCCAAGGGAAACAACGGATTAAATAGTGGAACTATATATATATAGAAAATTATAGAAATATAATGAAATAAATATAATGAAATAAGATGAAATATATGGCTAGTTCTGTCGTTTATCCAGCTGGTAGATTGGGCCACGATGGCCAGGCCCTAGCAGTATCAATTTTGGACCTTCACGGTATCAACAGCTTCAGCCGACCATCAGCGAAGATGATACTTCACCAGGAGCCAATGCGCCGATGCATTCTTTGTTGTTTCTTGTATTGAATCTGATTACTGGCCATGAATTTTACTACTAGTATGCTATTCGAATGTGATTGGTGATTGCTGATCTACTGTATTCATGTGGTTGAAGCGAACTGACCTGCCATTTGTCGACCACGTCCGAAGCTTTGCATGTTTTGCTACCTGGACATGACTCGCCTTCAGATAGACTTTGACAATCCTGAACATCAACTCACGCAGGTCTCTGAAAGTTTAAGTCCAGGGAAAAGTCCTGAAGAGCTTGAAAAAGCTGACCCAAAGCAGGCCCAGAGCCACGGTCGACAGAAAAACCATGAGCGCTTTCTCATCTTCTAGGTAAGTGGGTGGCTCTCACCTAGACTTGCTCTGAACTGTTTGCGTTTATTTCTGTGTATATGCTGAATACCATTGTTCAAATTACCATTTTATGATGTTGCGCGCTTGAGTGCTTCATGATCTGCAAACGGTCCCCTAGTCAACGCTATCCAGATCTCTGTAGATTTCAATCCTTAGATATCACACAGGTCTCAGACGAAAAATACATTTCCCCCGGCCCCGGTATGCCTCGCATGCAGCATGAGGCACTAAAAAGACCGGACGAGGACGGGCATTGGAATCATTTGAGAAGCTATGAGAAAAGCTACCTTTCAGACAGGAGGTAAGCACGTCCGCAGCCGGTCTCATGTCGAAGTCTTTCTGGTCAAATCTACATGCACTGCATAGCGTAATTATATAATATTGTACTAATATTATATACATAATATATATATACATAATATATATATATATATACATAATATATATATATACATATATATATATATATATATATACATAATATATATTTATACATATATTATATATATATATATACATAGTTAGATCCACGTTCGCAGTGTTTTTTAGGAATTCCATTCCCATCTTTCCCTTCGCACTTGGGTCTCAAAATAATGAAATGTCGTGCCGATCCATCCAGGTCCCACAGTTTACTGAGTGAGATCAGACTTGCAGTTCCAAAGCTTTAGAGGACTCGGGCAATTTTCACGATTTTCAGCTCTGGCGTGTCATGCACACCATGGTGGTGGCTCGGGAGAACCCCAACCTAGAGGCTCAGGTGCTGGAGGCGACTCTGCTGGGAACCAGATGAATGATGAATGGACGTATAGGCCCAGGATTTGGTTTGAAACCCCTATCCGATGCGATCAGAATTGAGTTGGTGCGTCAGCACCATCACAAATCAACCTTTGCACATCACTTTCCTTCCTGCAAGTTGCCTTTGGTATATAATTTTGCTCAAAGTTACGTAGCTTTCACTTGTTGTTCGAGCGCTGTGAACTCTGGTGCCACCAAGAAAGCCAAAGTCCGCGTAGTGGTCTCGGGATACCAGCACCCTTCAGTGTGTTTTTTTCCTTGCTAGCTGCTAGTATGTGAGTTGTTGAGGTGTTTGGTAAAGGCCAGCTTCTGGCTGTGGCGGAAGAGGTGGGTTCTGATAGATGTCATGAGAGTTATTTGCGACATTTTGTGACCCAATCAACAGATGTCATGTCCGCCATGCTAGCAGTACAATGCTCAACCCTGCTGAACCCCTCCCGTGATCCCCGCAGATGGGCAACTGGGTGCGCCTTCATGCACCAAGTGGTTGTTTGGGAGGAAAGCTAAATACTGACCTGGACCAAGCTTCTCGGTCGGATTTTGGCAAGTCAAGGATGAATCAATTGATGTGTTTTTTCTTCTCTGAGTCAGTGGGCTTCAGCACAATCCGTTTGTGCTGCAAGTGTGTGTGTGTGTTCGCTGATGCCACGATTATTTGAAGCCTAAGGTTCGCCGACCCTGTGCCTACATGTTGATAGATGGCTCAGCTGCTTGCAGAGGAAACCAATGGTCTTGGAGTCTTGGGGGTCGATGATTGATGTGGCCATGATTTTGTAGGGCTTGTCACTGCGATTTGTAGATATTTCTAGTATTTTGTAGTGCTGCAGACAAGATTTTGGTGGTAAAGCACGTGGACACACACCAGATCACGCCAGCTATTCCTATTTTGATGTCATATTGATGTCTATTGTACATATTTACATATATTTACAAGGATTTGATCTTTGGCTGCAAGGCAAATAATATATGAGTTGAAAAAAGAAGCAACATTTATAGTGTAGACATGGCAACTCTCAGTACGGACAAGAAGTGTGTTGGAACAGAGCACACTCACCAGCAATGCCAAGGCCAAGGGCTTGGGTCAGTTGCTGCAGAAGACGGATTTCGTCATGCGTTTGCCTGACACGGAGAACGGAGAAATGGAGCTGCCGGTGGATGAAATCTGTAGAAATGTCATGAAATTGGCATGAGATTGACTTTTGCTATGAATAGTATGGTTAAACGAGCTTTCAGAAGGTTCGCGTGTGCAGTTTGGGAATGCTCGCATCGGCCTGCAGCCATTTCTTGGCCAGCTTGATGAACATAGTCGAAATCAGCCGGAAGGTTTGAACAGCTTTGCCAACTAAGTGTAAGGTCTTGGAATGTTTTACTAACACTCTCAATCTAAGAGAGATAAAGAGTTAATTCTGTAGGGCCAGTTGTTCTAGAACAAGGCAGATTTTGATGACTCCATGATTATCAAAACAGACACAAGGACAGCAACGAGCAACAAAGGACAGCCTTAGATGATGGCTGCGTCGCCATGTCTGCGGAAGATTTGTACCCTGAGGCAGGGGTACAATCCATTCAAATCCTGATAGATCTGATAGGGGATCAAACCAGAAGCCACTCAGCAGATTTCCAGTGGCATAAAAAAACACTGAAGAATCAAGAATGGCGACTCAAGATGTGCTTTATTGATTGACAATCATTTCCAGCGCTGTTTGAATAGGTCCATGTTGGCATTTTGCACATCCAGTCCCACCAGTCCCACACTATTCTGCCATCACCTACTCATGATTCAGAAACCCATTTGGGTGTTCTTTGTCGAGACTGTAAAAAAAGATGATCAAAGATTTGAAAAAATCTTGGGAGAATCCAGCATCAAATAGCATCAATCCAGCTTGGACCTCATTTTTCAGACAGATTCATCGGCAGATTCATCTACCTCACAGCGCCATACAGCGCCTCTGTGCGTCAGATCCCTGCAGGGGTCATGAAGATCGAGTCTGGCATGTGGCATGGAGGCCATCATCAAGGCAAATCTGTGGATCAGAGGAGACCATTCTATGGATTAAAAACTCCCCCAAATTAAAAAAAATGGGAATGGATTAAACAATAGGAATGGATTATCAATTTTTTGTTTTTTTGGTGGGTTACAATTGTGTTCTTAATTGTGGTAATCGAAATTTTAAAATCAATAGGAGAACAGGATGGTGAAATAATGGGTTCAACCCCCTATTGTCCTATTGTTATATAAAAATAGAATGGTACCTGGAGGTTTTTTATTTGGGTCACATCTCACAAGTTTTATTGTTTACTTTATTATTAAGGTGTTCATTGGAATATTAGGGGCACCCAAATACAAAATACCCCTTAATAACAAAAATAGATCACCGTGTTTACCATTTGGGGGGTTGTTTAGTATTAGGGTGCAGAGATTACTCAAGTTATGGCACCTTTCATGTCTGAAAATGGGAGGTTTTACCATGAAAAATGCTGATATACTGGGGATATCATATAGCCAACATATCATATCATGTGATATCATGTGGGTGTGTCTGAAAAGTTCAGATACTCCCACAATTGCCATTCAAGAAGAGGGAAAATCATGATTGACCAGATTTGACCAGTAGATTTTTGATGATTTTTGGGGTAACTTATTTTCTGACAAACCCATGTATTCTAACGGGGACATGATGATGAACCATGATAAACCATGGGATTTCGGGGATACCCCTCGATACCCTATTCTTGGACAAATCCTAAATGTCCTAAATAGCCACAAACTGGAGATGTGTGTTTTCCCGACAAGTTGTCTATGAACAATCCACTTTGTACAAGTCTGCTGGTTTGGCAAAAACCTGCCTGAAAAGCATATTTCACTAGAACACCGTTGGAGATTATCGGTTGCGCCTTGCCGATGTATCAACAAGGTTTCTCTCAGCTTGTACCCCTTTCAAAGCGCATGATTTTTCCACAGCCAGGCATGTTTAGTGAAGAAAAAGATGGGAACGCACTGAACAGATTTTGCCCGAGGGCGACTTTTACTTAACTACAGTATGGCTCGTTAAGTTCGTCAGAACGAGGCATTTCCCTAAGGTGTTTCAAAAAAATCGTGTGGCAAACAAGACACAGCCCCGCCATTCAGGCCGATCCTCGCCTCTACAGGCCGGAACCTCAATGCATCTTGTACTGCGGTGATTATGTGGAAGGCTTCTCCTTGCATTGTACATTCTTCGAAGAGCGCAAGATATCTAAAGATTACGCACTCAGTGTTGTTGAGGCCTGTCTCACTCAAGCATAGTCAATGAACATGTTCATGGTGTTTCTCAACAGTGCGGTTTGCTAGAATTCTCAGAGATGTAGCAAATTCAGAAGTTGCCATGTTTGATCTTGGAAATCAAACCCTGACGCCCATTCTTCAGAGCTCTTGCATTGACAGGTGCAGATCTGACCATCCGACTTTGGGGCATTGATCCCAAAAAGCCTGCCTTAAACTTAGCCAGTGCCCACGGACTGCACCAATAGGATCGCGTTCCGGACAGCATGTCTCAGGTGGATCAGTGATGTAGCATGGTGCAGTTTCCAAGAGCCCATTGCCAATCCCAATTGGGTCTTCCAATATGGGTTTGTCTGAAAATATAATACCCTTAGATCTACTGGGTGGTTAATGGTGGTTATATATTATGATTATCATTTTCCGTATTATATCTTGTCCGTTTGGGAATATCCCGCATTTTCAGACAATCCCAGCTTGTCCAGTTGTCCTGTAGTCTAAGGATTGGCATCTTCTAGAAGAGGTAGATACCTCCGATCACCACGGTCGCACCTTGCGAGCCCTTGCGGTGCCCAGCGGCTCGCTTGCTGAAAACAACAGCAGTGGAGCAGATCATCCCTAGGATGTTGACTAGTGTAAAGGGGTGCAAGCGGTTCATAGAAGCGTCTATGTGGAGGCTGTGTTGATCCATCTTGAATGCATGAAAGCAATATAAAACAATCATGTTCATTCATGTTCAGTATGTGAAAGAGAGTGTTCCACTGGTTGCTACGTTGCGTCATAAAGCTCGCGTGCCAGTGGGATCCCAATGGAGTCAAGTTAGCTGTGGCCAGCTTTGATGCTGCTTGGATGAATTTGAACTCGGTGAAAAAGGACCCAAGAATAGGGTAGGCTGGATCCGAAAACGGGTTAAGTGAGATGAATTGAAGTTCGATATTTGCTTTTACTTCTGTATAGATATTGTGCAATTTTACCCAGCAACCACCTCAGCCTCAGAAGGAACAACTAGCCAAGAAGGTCACAGAGCAAGATCAAGCTGGTGGCACTTCATCATACCTTGTGGGATGGTGTGGGTCAACAGTAGAATTGGGTCCCAAAAATTGGATAGATCTTGCTAAGGCCGACTTCTGTATTCATATTGCAAACACTCCCAAAATGCAGACAGAATCTCCAGTGAATACGGGAATCCATGGACCATCCCCTCCGTTGTGCTTTAGCTTAGGTAGGGGACTTGTGCGTCATTGCAAAAGTCATCCTGAACCGTAACACCCTGAAACCCTGAACCCTGAAAACCCTAGAACAATCTGTTGAATCGGCTTGCTTCCACTGAGGCATCCATCTCTGTGTGGCGAACGGTCGAGCAGCAAGGCCAGGCCAAGGTGTAAGTTGTTCACCAGTTTTTCCTGTTTGTGTCCATAGAATGGAGAGGTTTGATTCCAGAGCGATATCGTTCTCCATTGCTGGGACAAGCATTGAAACATCTTCATGAAACCTCTTCAAATTGGAGGCTCAAAGTAGAAGAGAAGGAGAAGAGTGGCGTGCAATTAAAATTGATGTGTCAAATCATGCAGCATTTTATCATATGTTATCTATGTTTGTTCGTAGCTTCAGGTGATGTGAGTCTAGTTGCAAGCGTCCAGCTGAATAGAACGATCATGGCATACCAAAGTTTGGTCTTTGGGTGTGGGTCAACATGCCAAAAGTAAAGAGCCAATTGGGCGATCAGAGTCAAAAGGCGGTGTATCAGGATTTTGACCGCATGGGTGCGGCAGGCATCCTGAAGTTAGAGTGCATCACTGTCCTCAGTGGTCACGAGAACGAAGTAAAGTGCGGAGCTTGGGGTTGTTTGTGCAGAATAAGATTCATGTACAAAATAATGCGCCCCTCAATGATCATTCAGTTCTGCCAGTTTGCGAGTGTTTGCATATCCAGTTGTTCCCACTCACTGGTTGTTCATATCCCACTTCGCTTGCATCACAAGATCTTGCATTTGCATTGATTCGGTATTCTTGTGACATGCAAAGGCTCCTTGTTCCCTTCCAAGTTCAGTTCCAGGACTCCAGGACTCAAAAGTCCCCAGATCACTCAGCACCGTTTGGCCCAGGTCAGCTGCATTTAGTTCTTCTGACAAGTTCTTTGCATCGTGCAGTCGTAGGGATCTGAGAAAGCTTGTGCCGCTACTACGCAAGCTCGCCGGTAGATTCAATCAACTCCATGTCATTCTGCTGTCATTTGGTTCAGGTGACCGTTCTGCCTGGCTGGCATTGTTTGGGACAAGACTACGTGCAGATGTTTGTATGCTTGCTTGATCAATTAGCTATACCGGAATCACAATTTGTCAGGCCAGCGGCCAGCCCTTGCAAACATGGAAAGGAAGAAACCGTATCAGAAATCTATCACAAAGAAGAAACCAGCAATTTTGGAAGCTAATCTGGGAAAGATGCTGAACATACAGGAATGAGAGATGGAATGAGGGGGTTGGTTCTCAAATGTCTTCAACCATTGAAACATATTGGTAATGGAGGCATTCTCAGCTTTCGTATGAAAAAATGTATTTGCCAGATTTGGGTATACGATGCTGAAGATACGGATGAGTACGAGTGCGTGGCACTTTTGCAGTCTCATAGCCAGGACCCCTGGGGTCACCCATATTTTACAGATTTTACTGTTACACCTCAGATTCTTGTGAGAAAATGAGCACAAAACGTACAATAATTGGAGAACCAATAATTACCTCATATAGAACTGTGATGAAATATGATGATAATTGGGAACTGAAAATTGGGAGCCTTGAAAACTTTGACAGGATTCACCATCATTGCACGTGGGTGAATGAAGTACTATGAAGTATGAAGTACTGTGTTTGGGAGCATATTTGTCCTGTGTAATCCATTGGAAAAGCAAACACCAAGTCACAAAGTAGCAATGATGCTGATCGTCACAGGCAGCTTTTGCAATGAGTCATTTCAAAAAACATCAATGTCCAGTTTTTTCAACGGCACTGGGGAGTGCCTACCACCCAAATGTATCTTGTGACACGGCTTGCCCCGAATTTCCATCCTGCTGTGGTGCCGGATGCAGATGCAGGATGTAAAGGCCGTGAAATGGCATCCACAGCAAGACGTTCTGTTTTCCTGCTCCTATGATGATACCATCAAGGCTCGAGCCAACATGAGCCTGTGGAAGCTGGAAATCGGAATGTGTCTTACTTGGGTAGAGAAGTGGGCCTTATGGCACCAAAGATCACCAAAGCTATAAACTTACGTATAAGATCTTATAAGCTATGTGGCAATGTGTATTAAGTTTGTTCTGTTTGTAACTCAGCTCGTTAGCTGAAAGCCGATGCAATTCCTTGAGGGGCCCCAGCTTTTCACTCGCTGCCATGTGGTTGGCTTATCCGATTATATCCCCATCATATCACCATGTTTGTTGGTTAAACCATTTAAACCAGTAACACAACCATTTTTGCTTCGAAATCATCGGCAATCCCCACATTAAAACATCATTCCAAGCCATGAACCAGGTTTGGGGCCCGGATGGAGACGACTGGTGCTGCAAAGAGACCTTAGAGGGCCATGAAAGCACAGCAGGGCGGCCAAAATGCCTGTTGGTTGATGGCGGAGAGACTTTGGTTGAATGGTGAGTGTGGAATATGCACGAATCGCTGCACGAATATTGTATATAGTTATATATGATTTATGAATACCTTGGATATATTTGGACGCGTCCAACATCAGAATTCCTATCATTGGTGAAAGAACCGGAAACTGATCTCAGATCGCAAGTACATGTGCTTTTTCAGCCGAAGCACATAGGTTTTTCATTCATTGGAAATGTTTGACCGTCGCTGCAAACAGTCAAGGCAAGGCAGTAGGAGTGCTACTCGCTTCATGTGATGCCTGGGACAAGAGGATTCATGTCATGTGGTGACAAATTGAAGGGCAAGTGCCGTCGCTGTCGTGTGGTTGACTTTGGAACTGGCACTTTTTGATACTTTTTAGCCAGTGTCCAAGTGAGATTGGAGTTTCCCTCGGGTGCTGACATGGGATCCACAGCGCTGGCAATCTGAACGATTTTTCCATCATATGGCTAGAGCCATGACATCAAGCTCTGTTCAGAATGCCATGAGGGATTGCAAAGCAAGCAGGAACTGGCAGCGGGCACTGATTTGGCTTCGAACCAGTCAAGGGCAGAAGGTTCAAATGGATCTCATGATGCACAACTTGGCCATAGGGGCCTGTGAGAAAGCAACGATGTGGTCCTTTGCGTTAAATCTCCTTGGCCAGGGATTTGAGACCGATGTTGTCAGTTTTACGACGACAATGAATGCGCTGGGCAAGGGGAGTGAATGGCAGCGATCCATAAATTTGCTACAGACCATAGTGACCATATCCATCCAACCCAACTTGATGACCTGGAATACGTGTGTCAGCGCCGGACGAGCCGAATGGCAACAGGGCCTGGCAATGTTGGAGGCCTGCCCAGGGAGCTAAGGAGCTATAACCATCATGTATCCGTCCTGAGGAGTCAGCAACCGACATGATAAAGTTATATCAAGTCTTTATCAAGTTTGCTATCAAGTTTGGTATTGTTGTAGTTATAAATTAGACCAGGTCTTTTCGGTCTTTTGTCCAATCGGCTTTCTAAACCCTCTATGTTTTTGTCACTTCCAGTACATTGAGGGCTCTGGTTTATTACTACATCATTCTCTAGATGGATACTCCATGACACTCCTACGTGCTCATAACTTTCCTACAAGATCCTGCGATCAGACAAGATGCACAAGGATCACCCGGGTCTATTTGCTTTCAGGGTTTTGTCTCTATGACTGTGGAATGAAAATGCTGGAGCGATCGGGGAACTTGTTGGCTTTATGAACGGAATTATCGAGTTCTGTTGAAACAAGCGGAAGGCGGCATGGTGCGGCTTCGTTGACACCGGTCTCCGTGAAGTGTCCAGTGCCGAAAATTAAGATATATGATAATAATTGATAATAATTGATATATCACTGAAAAGTTTGGGGGTGAAACCCAAATGGGGTGAGAAAAACATGTTTAAAATATGAGAAAACATGGGAAATGAGGGAAAATAATGAAAACAACATGAAATGGACATATATCAAAAAAATAATAGGAAAACATGAAATGGACATACACAACTTGTGACAGATGGCGGGTTCATATGAAAGAAAGCTGGATCTCACAGATAAAACACATGGCAGGGTTTCATAGATGAAAGGAAGCAGGGCCTCACAGAAGGCAGAGTCTCCCATATGAAGGAAGGCACGGTCTCACATATGAAAGAAAGCAGGGCCCCACACATATGACGGATGGCAGGGTCTCATAGATGAAGGAAGGAAGGGTCTCACATATGAAAGAAAGCAGGGCCCCACACGTATGACAGATGGCAGGGTCTCATAGATGAAGGAAGGAAGGGTCTCACATATGAAAGAAAGCAGCGCCCCACACATATGACAGATGGCAGGGTCTCATAGATGAAGGAAGGAAGGGTCTCACATATGAAACAAAGCAGGGTCTCACAGAAGGCAGGCCTCACAGAAGGCAGGATCTCATAAAAGCAAACCCAAGGTTTCACAGATTGCAGGGTCTCGCGGCCTCCAGTGCCTCTCAGAAGAATGGTCTCACAGAATCCAGGACAGAAGGCAGGGTCTCACAGAAGGCAAGAGCTCACAGAAGGCAAGGTTTCACAGCCTCACAGAAGGCAGTCTCACATATGACAGATAACAGGGTCGAACAGAAGGCAAGCCCTCACAGAAAGCAAGGTTTCACAGATTGCAGGGTCTTACAGAAGGCAAGGTCTTAGAGATGGGAGGGCCTCACAGGATGCAGAAGGCAAGGTCTTATAAAAGCAGGCAGAGTCCCACATATTGAACAAGGGCACTGTCTTACAGAAGGGAAGGTCTCACAGATGGCAGGGTGTGACAGGCAGGGTCTCGCACATTGAACAAAGGCAAGGTCTCACAGAAGCCAGGGTCTCACAGAAGGCAGGGCCTCACAGAAGGCAGTCTCACATATGCCAGATGGCAGGGTCTCACAGAAGGCAAACCCTCACAGAAGGCAAGGTTCCACAGATTGCAGGGTCTCACAGAAACCAGGGTGTCACATCATGAACAACAGCAGGGTTTCACAGAAGGCAAGGTCTCACAGATGGCAAGGTCTTGTGGGGGCAAACTTCCAACAAACATGCGACACGCTTAACGGGGCGAGGAAGTGACCGCAGGACCCCTCCCCCGAGACTCCCCGGGCACCCCCTTCACCCCCCTCCACCCCTCTTCTTTTAGGACCCCCAAAAATCCCTCCCCAACCGGGTTTTCCAAGGTTGCCTGGAAAAAATGGAACCCACGCTAAAAACCAGAGAAACACACAAAAATAATGAAAGAACATATTTTTCTTTAATATGCTTGCTTTACATGTCAGACCCTGCTTTCTTTCAGATGTGAGACCTTGCTGTCTTTCATATGTGGGACGCTGCCTTCTTTGAGGCCCTGCCTTTGTTCAATATGTTCTCTAAGGCCCTTTCTTCTGTGAGACCCTTTCTTCTGTGAGGTGCTGCGTTCTGTGAGACCCTACCTTCTGTGAGGCCCTGCCATCTGTGATACCTTGCCTTCTGTGAGACTTAGCCTTTCCTCATTATGTTAGACCCTGCCATTTGTGAGACCTTGAGACCTTCTGTGACACCCTGCCATGAAACTTCGCATTCTGTGAGACCTTCCCTTTCTTCATTATTTGAGACTTGCTTTCTGTCAAACCCTGCCATCAGTGACACACCGTCCTTTCTGTGATACCTTGCCTTCTGTGAGACCCTGCCTTCTGTAAGACCCCTGCTTTCGTGAGACCCTGAAGCATGTGGAACCTTCTACCTGTGAGACTTTGCCTTCTGTGAGACCTGGCCTTCTGTGAGACTTTGCCTTCTGTGAGACCCTGCCTGCCCTCTGTCAGAGCTTGCCTTCTGTGAGACTCTCCCGAGACCCTGTCTTCTTTCATATGTGAGACCACACCTTCTGTGAGATCTTGCCTTCTGTGAGACCTTGCTTTCTGTGAGATCTTGCCTTTGTTCAATATGTGTGACCGCGCCTTCTGTGAGACCCTATCTGTCACATATGAGGCCCTGCCTTCTGTGAGACTTTGTGTTCTGTGAGAGGCTGTTTTCTTTCATATCTGTGACCTTGCTTTGTGTGAAACCTTCAAAATGCGCGACATGCCCTGCTTTCTTTCATGTCTGAGAACCTGCGTTCTGCGAGACCTTGTCTTCTGCGAAATCCTGCCTTCTGCGAAATCCTGCCGTCTGTGAGGCGATGCCTTCTGTGAGGCCCTGCCTTTGTTCAATATGCAGGACCCTGCCATCTGTCAGGCCCGGCATCCTGTGAGACCTTGTCATCTGTCAAACTTTGCCTTCTGTGAGACCATGCGTTCTGTGAGACTTTGCCTTCTGTAAGATGTGAGACCTTGGCTTTGTTTAATATATGAAACCCAGCCTCCTGTGAGACCCGGCCATCTGTCACGTGTGAGACCCTGCCTCTGTGAGACCTTCCCACGTGTCAAAAACCCTGCCATCTGTCATATGTGAGACCTTGCCTTCTGTGAGACCTTGTTTTCTTTCATATGCTGCCTTCTGTGGGTCCATGCCTTCGGTGAGACCCAGGCTTGTGTCACATGTGAGACCATGCCTTTGTTCAATACGTGACACCCTTCCTTCATATTATACGTGAGACGCTGCCTTCTGCGAGATTTTGTCTTCTGTAAAACCCTGGCTTCTGCGCGACCCTCCCATTTGTCATAGTTTTCTTTCATGTGTGAGACCTTGCTTTCTTTATTTTCTTTCATGTGTGAGATCTTGCCATCTCTGAGACTTTTTCTTCTGTGAGACTTTGCCATCTGTCAGATGTGTGACCCTGCCTTCTGTGAGACCCTGCCTTCTTTCATATCTAAGACCCTGGATTTTGCGAGACCCGTGAAACCATGTCTTCTGCGAAATCCAGCCTTATGTGAAGCCCTGCCCTCTGTCACACCCTGCCTTTGTTCAATATGCAAGACCCTCCTTTCTGTCAGACTCGGCATTGTGTGACTTTGCCATCTATGAGACCCAGCCTTCTGTGAAACTCTGCCACGTGTGAGACCCTGCCTTCTGTGAGATTGCGTTTTCTTTCATACGCTGCCGTTTGTGAGTCCCTGCCTTCTGTGAGACCCTGGCTAGTGTCACGTGTGAGACCCTGCGTTCTGTGAGACCCTGCCTTTGTTCAATATGTGAGACATGCCTCAGAGATTGCCCCTGCCAATTGACATGAATTTACCAATACCACAAACATATAACATCATATAACATATAATTGTCCATTATTTTCTAATTTTTTCCATGGCAATCCACGATTTTCCATGTTTATCAATGCGAGAACCTCACCCCATTTGCCGTTCACCTCATCAATTTTTCAGTAGATAATATGTAGTCCTTGATTTTTCAGAGTTAAAGAATAGATGAACATAGATAAACGATATGAACGTGGACAGCGTGGACAGTTGGCACATGGTTCGATATGGTGACACGGTCTGACCATTGGGCAGTTGTCGGCCCTGGAGAGGTCATTCACCAGGGAATTGAAGCGGACATGATCCTTGGACTTCATTGAGGTCATACGGTCATACCATGTTAAGCTGGGGTATGTCTCGTAGTTTCACGACATTTTCACCAAAAAACATTGAAACATGACCATAGATGGCAGTATTAGCATGTATTATCCTCCATTTTGAGACACCAAGCCATATACTGTCATATACTGTTGGCATTTTGTTGGTGGATAGTAATTATTCAGGATTCCAAGCCGGGCTATGAATTCATGTAGATTGTTTTTGATGTGTGATTCCTCCAGATTTGCAGATGTGGAGAACTCCCCATTCCAGGTTTTCTTACGGCGCCGCTATTCTTGGTTGCGAGAAAGCTGCTGAGTGGCAGCAAGCATTGCTTCTTGCGATGGATGCAAAGAGAGGCGTGGAGCCGCTTTGCAATGCTGTGAAGAAATCTGGTGAAGTAATGTGAAGTACGACATCAAGAGGGCCGAAAGCGAAAGGATTCAGTCATTGAGTCATACTCAGTCGAATAAGCAGTGCCTAGTTGAGTTGATACAAACATTTTCTTGTCAGTGGCTTTGCTTTGGTGATGTACGCCTGGAATCGCCTGGAATCGTGGCATTTCCACAATCAGCCACCATCCAAATCATGATGTTGGTGACCCACATGACATAGGAGCCTGTTCAAGCTTGATAATCTACAACTCGACTATCAGCGCTTGTGAAAAATCGAATCGTTGGCAATTCGCAGTCTTGCCACTCGGCAGTCAGCATTCGGGTGCCTGGCAATTGAAGATATTGAAGCATTTGATGCCTGAACTCATGAGTTTGAGTGCTGGCGAACTATAAGGCGGGGGGACATCTTGTTGAAAGGGTCAAACAAAGCGTTGACAGGTTGATGGAGCGACTTTTGTGCCTGGAGGATTTTGCTGCAGATGCTTGTTTGATCTTGTTTGTGAGTTGGCAGTTTTCTCAAGAATACGAACTCTAAGAATCTCTAAGAGATTCTAAGAGACCTTTGTGTTCGATGGAATATATTTGGAAAACCACTCAAAAGATCAGACATGCGCATCTCAGGATGTGATCACATACAACTCATTGATGAGCGCATGCTCTGAAGCGTCTGAGTGGGATTTGGCCACAAGCATCTTTGGTGACTTGTTGTCGAGCGGTTTGCAGCCAACGTTGATGCTTGGTGGAAGGTGGCAATCTGGGCAAGTGAAGCATTCTTAAAAGAGCTGTGTTGATGAATCCATGCCCCCCAAGCAGGGTCGCAAGCCATCCCAGTCATGAGAGTTTTTTAGATGTTTGCAGTGCATGTTCCGTCCAACCCGGACGTTGGCCCACCAGGAAGAAGATCGCGTTTGTTGTGTTTCGTCATACAGACAATCTGAACAATATGTTGAATGGGTAATAACTTCAATTATCTTCATGAGGAATCAACATCCGCCCCCACTCAACAGTATGTTGAATGGTGAAATAACATCAAATTATCTTTATAAGGGATGGATTTCCATTTCAGACAAGATCTACCCATTGCACGGGTTTCACACATCATCAACATTCGAGATGGACATGTACAAAGAGCTAAATACTGCTATATAATATATATATATATATATATGTACATATATATATATACACATGACGTCTGCACATTTATATATATATATATATATATTATATGCACATGTCAATCATGTATACTTTTACATATACACATACTTCATTGCTTCAACATTGATCAAGTATACATATGCATGTCGAAGGTCCACCGACATAGCTTTTCAAAAATACGCAATTTTTCCACGATTCAGTGGTGGGCATCAGGGTTGCAGCGTACAGGTTATGTTCAGTAGCCAGGCTGGGAACATCGCCAGCGAAGCTTTCTATACGGCCCACTTGGCTCCAAGGATTTCCTACAATACCGCCTGCAGTGCCTTTGAGAAGAACGGTCAATGGCAGTCGGCACTGGCGCTGATGGAGGAGGGGATGAAACATAAAGCACACATCACCGTCCCAGCCGCAACAGCAACACTGTCACCAGCACATGGACAGTGGCAAAAGACTTGGCATGACGATGCATGATGCAAGCAGAATATCATATCATATATATATATATATAGCGACATACATCTACATACTATGATGTACTGTATGCTTGTTGCTGGTGTTGTTGTGATGTCACCATTTCGGATGGTTTTTGGTGGAAACGATGTTCCATCCCATTTGAAAAAAAAACAGGACATCCGACAGGTAGTAGTGCAAGCAGATGTGATCACTTATAACGCGATCATCAGTGCTTGTGAAAAAGCATCAGCATGGGAAGAAGCCCTCAGTTTGCTTGCGGAGATCTCCAGATGCTTTGTGAGCATTAGCAACGTTGTTTCTATATAACCGATTCTAAGACCTTATGTGAGACACAGATACACAGGGATTGATTACACATGCAGATGTGTTCATTCCTGTTCAAGGTGGATCTTTGTCGCCGGGATTAGGTCAACTGGAGAACATAGATAAACATAGATAAACAAAATATCACAAAATTGTTTGTGCCCGCACGCATCCCAAATGTTGACCCTTAGGCAAAGACATCGTACCCAGTATATTGAGCTTCAGTGGTACCATCAGTGCCTGTGGAAAGGCAGAGGAATGGCAGGACATGTTGCACTTACTCGCCATGTCGCAGAATCTCAATCGAGAACCTGTGCCTATATTCAGCACGCAGAAATCAGTGGGAAAACCTATATATAGTGATGTGGTTCAAAGCACGACGGGTACTGTACTGCATCCTTGTGAACAACTAAAAAGTGTATAAGAAAATATGATCTTGAGAAACTTCATCTACTATCATGTTCATACATGTATCATATCACATGATCTGCGGTTTCTGAACAGTTGATGGTCAATTAGTTTCTAGTTTTTTTTGGCCATACCCAGGTGACGCAACGCTGCGACTGAGGATCTCATCATCTTCAACGCGGCCATCAGCGGATGTGCAAAGGCAGCTCAATGGCTTCAGGCGCTCACACTTTTTCTCCAAACTGCCGAGCTGCTTTTGGAGTCTGAGCCGAATTGTCGGGTCTGAAAATGGTGAATTTCCCGTGAAAAAGCTGGATTTAGCGAGTTATAAATGGGGATATCATGAAGATAGAACGGGAATATAAACTACAATATCATAAATCTTCGTTGATAGGCTTTCCAAGATTCCGAAATGCTTTGAATTTTGCTGTTATATGTTTGAGAGATTCCGCTTTCCATGGTCTTGATCCAACAGCATCCTGGATTGTGGATCCCCAGGAACGTGATATAATCACCTACAGTGCTGTCATCACTGCCTGCGAAAAGGCTTCTGAATCTGTGGCGGGGCTGTTGGGGGACTGGTTGTGGCAAAAAGGCGTGATATATTTTCGATCACAGTACCTATATACAGTCTTTGCACATGTTGAACCAATCAAGGCAAGAACTGCAAATGGGTTTTGACTCTACAGTATTGTAGGCTAGTTGGGCAGGACCTTACTGTGGTTTGAAACTGGTAGTATTTTTGCAAATTTAGATGCAGACTTGTGGCCAATTTTGGCTCCCATCCATTCATTACTGCCCTCGGGGTTATACCTGTGGATGTGATCGGGTATCGATCCAAAGTGTCTATGACCTTAACCAATTGTACTGGTGGGATATATCATATATCTTTGATGTATTCCAAGCACTGTGACCCATAGTTACTTGGTAACAATGTAATTGTCATTGATATTACATGGCTCGCTGTACGTTACGTGTGAGGCCTTATTTGCCTAGGGAAAAGAGATATGCATTTCGTCTGAAAAGAGGAAATAGGGTACCCCAGCATCCCAGGCTTTATCATTGTTTTTTCCGATAACAATTGCCATTTTGCGGTTTGCACTGTTTATGGACAAGCCCAGAACTGGTGCTGCGGTCAATTTCAATGTTGTCCGGCTTCTTTGTCTCGCAGGCGGCAGACTGGCAGCTTGCATTGCATCTACTTCAAGAAGTCCATGCAAGCGGTGTGGAATCCAATGTGATTAGCTACAACGCATCCATCAGCGCATGTGAGAAGAACGGGCTTTGGCAATTGTCTTTGGTGCTTTTGGAAGAAGCTTTACAAAGCCAGTTGGAAGTCACTGCGGTTTCTTTCAGTGCTGCAATTGGTGCGTGTGAGCGTGCTGTCGTCATGCAAAGGGCAAAGGCAAAAGGTGATGACCAAAAGGTGATGATGGATGGATGATCGAGGTAAAGAACCCTTCAGGTGCCTAAGCCAGTGAGCAGATGTTATTTAGTCGATGTTGTACAGACTTGTAAAGAGTGTCTTAAAACACAAGTGGGTTGCTCTTATCCAAGTTGCACGGTACTTCCAAGTTGCAGACTACCTCTTCAAGCTAGTTAGTTGCAGTTTTGGAGATGTATTCAAGGTCTCCTTTGTTTCAAATATCCATCAGCCCCTTTGATACCTTTTAACTTGAATGGACTCTGTAGTTATGCATTGCATGCCTGGAACGGTGCCGTACTATCGCCTGAGTTGGTGCTCTGTGGGGATAAAGGGGCTCTACATGGCTCTACAATTTTTAAAGTGTCAAACATTGCAATGTCCATCCATGCCCATCCATGCCCATCCACATCCATCCATCCACACAAAAGTACCACTATCATCCACTATCCAAAGCCTTCGCCCATCAAATCGCCTTCGAAGCTAAGCAGAATTTAAGGGAAAGGTCCAAGTTTTTATGTCATTTTCTGCCATGGTGTGGAAATTTCAGTGAGGTTTGGTCCCTTTCGTTCGACTCGAAGGGCTCACACTTTGTGACCTGCCTAATCCTCAGGAAATTCGGGTTCTGCTTCATATAGCTGGATGGGTGCTTTGCTTGAGAGTATGTTTTGGAATACGTTCCTTGTTAGATTTGTTTTTAACTGGTTAGTCAGACGTCTGAGCTTCAGATTAAAGTACACTCTTTCGGTTCAAGGAGTTGACATGTCCAAATAAGCCACTGCGTAAAGATCAATCACCTCTGAGACGTTTCAGTATGTTTTAGTTTTAGTACTCGCCATAGTATGTTTTGGTTTTAGTACTCGCCATAGCAATGAAGATGTTTATATGACTAGTATCGACTAGTTGGGGTACTGTAGACAACGTCAGGCAAGGCCACCTAGTTTACAAGATGTCATGTAGTATTTGATTTAGCAACCACTTGTCATGGCGGGAACGCATCGCACTTCTAAGGCTCTGATGATCGCACTTTACGAATTTGGGCGCCTACTGGAACTTTGCCTGCTGACTTCAGGCAAGGTCCTGAAGTCCCCAGGTGTTGAATTTTGGAGTATTTGCACGTATTCATTGTGGGAGCGAGTTAAAGCAACCATTCCTTTTTGTAGACAGATATGACAGATTCTGCGTGGCTGGTATTGGTCGAATTCAGAGATTTGGCTTTGCAAACTCCTTGCTTGTAGTTGTTGCGACCTCCACTGGCATATTGGATGTGTCAACGCTTCTGAACATATGCAAGGGTGGATTAGGACAACAATCGAGGTTCCTTGTTTTTGCTTGGGTCAGGGCTGCCAAAGGCTCGCTGAACAGTGGTGTGTAAAGAATATAACGAATTGCATGGGCATGGGCCATGTCTACAGCACTGCCAGTCCTGCGGAGAATGCTGGTAGCGTGCAGTCAACTCAGGCTGGATTGTGAAATGTTTGTGGATCTTAAGTTCATATTTGTGACCTGAAAATGACATCATTTCGGAACACATACATGCCTGGATGATGAACTATGGGTGTATTTGTTTTATGGGTGTATTTGTTTTGCTTCAAGTGCAGTGAAAAGCAAACTAAGGTGAAATGGTGAAACCCTACAGAAAACATGAGAAGTCTGAGAAATTCTCAGCAGTTTCAAATGTTGTTTGGTTGTTCAGACTGCCGATGCTGGGGCTGGTTAGATATTCTATCAAAGCACCAGAGGCTCAGGAAAGGAAAGGGAAAACAGCAAAGATCCACTCAGACTCAGGGCGCTGTACCCACAAACAACATGATGTGTGGCTTCAGTATATACTGTGTCGCTTCGTGCTTGTATCGCTAGAGAGCGTATCCACTCGTGTGCCATGTTTTGGCACCTGGATAAGAGTCAGAGTGTGGCTCTTCTCACATGTTGTGTATATACGAACATTCAACCTCCCTAGCCACGAGAGATTTGCAACACATTTTTGATGTCCAGATTCGGACCCTGCGCCAAGATCCTTTGTAGCTTCCGAGTGTTTGCCTAGCTAGGGGAAACTGTGCCTTCATTGTCGCAGGCAAGAAATGTCAAGCAGAGCAGCTTGAAGAGGAGCCAAAGACTTGGAGAAGACAGGACGCAATGACAAGCTGAAAGGGTAGTTAGTAATTACTCAGGTATTCTTCGGGTACTAGTATAATTCGTATAATTTCTATTTAGGCATATTTAGGCATTATTTGGGTGTACATGGATATTATATGATATTATAGTATATTATAGTATATTATAGTAACGTATGCTCATCCATTTGATTATGTTATACAACGCAGACCCCAATTGGTGGTCCCAGTTGGGGTCCGAGGTTCAGTCCGCGGTCAGAAATGGGGTGCAAGTGCGTCGGCAAAGTAACGAGTCTCATGTTGAGCAGATCAAACTAACTAAATCATACTAAATCATCATAAACATAAACATTCACAATGCATTTTTTCGGAAGGGTACCAAACATTTTGTGCATGTTTGACCCATACCCTGGGCCATTCCAGGTGCTTTCGAGCTGGTCAAGGCCATTTCTCTGCGGCCCCTTTTCAGAGGCAACCCGCAAGTGAAATGCTGGCATGATGGTGATGTAGGGGTAAAGGTATTATCTCAAGGCCCAGGGTAGATTATTGCGGTCTATCTCTGCGTTTCGGGTGGCCGCTGGACGAAAGGATGGGAGGCCTTATTTCAGGCTAGTGAATTATGATAATTTACTATAATTTAACCAGATATAGTGCAGATATTGAAGTTCTGCGAATTTCTTGAGAGTTAGAAGTAATACTGGTATGATGCTATTGCTACAGCAATAATAAGATCAACTAATATCTAAAGATATCTAAAGGGTATTATGCATTTGGATAATTTAACTCACCAGTTGCCATTGCCAGCCACAACAACATATAGAGTTTCATGAGGTGTTTGCCACTGCAAAAGTTTGCTTGTAATATCTCATTGACAGATATCATAGTTGCTATACATCAACATCATCATCATCATCATCATCATCAGCCTGATCAAAAGTCTTTACTGTACTACGATTTGTTACACAGCACCAAGGGGTTGCATATCTGTTCTACTTGTTCTTGCACCCCAGACTCTGCGCTCCTCAGAATTTCCAAGAAGAAGCGCATATCTTGGGGACGTTGTGCCAGGAGATCTCGTGCCAGCCACTGCGTGCTGCTCCTAGGAAAGATCATCAGTGGCAGCTGCTATTGCAATCTTTGCATCAAAGACTATACAAGAAGGATCCATGATTGAAAAGAACTGCTTGGAGAATTCAGTAGGGGTGACCAAATCTGTGACTTGTTCTGGCAAGCTGTTCTCGAAGCATGGAGGTTCAAAGAGGTCACTTTCTGTTGGGCGAGAAGCTGGCATTGATTTTGGAAAGATTTGGAAAGATTGTAAGATTACCCCAACCTGAACATGTTTGGGAGAATGGCAGATGATTGCATTCTCCTTGAAAGCCTCCAAATTCTCCAAAATTATCGCAAAAGGAATGACGTAAAGTAAAATGCTGACTCGCGTGCAATGAGCATCAATTACTGTATTATCAATTATCCTCAATGATCATCAACTACCGAGCCTTTGAGTGGTCAAAATTCGTCCGGCTGAAAAAAAAAACATCGCTTCCCTTGGTCACGATTCGTCACTGAGGCCTGAAGCCCCAGCTCCTGTAGCTCCGATGGCCAATGGTGGTAGCCAGGTGGGGACATCTCGGGGCACGGACCGCTAAGGGCGATCAAGGAACAGCACCCAAATTTAATGAAATTCCACTGATATGATATAATATAATATGAATTAATATGATGCATATTCATAATCAATATATATTTATATTTATATATATATAATGATATTCAAGTCATGATTAGCCGCATGAACAGTGCTACAAAATGAAGAGAGAAACTTGAAATGTAATTACTGACAAGGTAAGAAAATTATCCAGGACTAAATGTTGGGATATGTTAGAGTTTGTCAAAGGTTTGCTGACTTAGTTGTGTTTCCAAGCCACACCAGAGAGTGGTAATATGTAAGTTATGTTCAGCCTTATACAACCTTAGATGTGGAACTCGTTGGTCGTAAGAGCATCCAGACGTTGTACGAATAGTTGATATGGTTGGGTCTCACATATCCTAAGATATGAAAGATATTACAACTGGATTTGTTGAATGGTATCACGCTATTATGTGCCGATACATGTGAATGTAAATATATACATGTCGATATATATATATATATGATACGATATGTGTGCTTGATTGAAATAGGGCATGACCATTGTAATTGTCTAGGGAAACTGATGATCAACTGTCAAAGTTGGGTTTTCCAAAATGTCAGACAAACCCATATTTGTTTCAAATGATTGATCATGTTTGTATATATATATATACGTGTTATATGTATTGAGATATTGTCCCTTATATATTAAATCCCCTATCATATCCCCATTACACCCTCAGGAAAAATGTTTAAGTCCAAATTGATTAGTGTTAGTATATTATATATATTATATATACTATATTATAATATGTATATATATATACACAATATATATATATATACAATATAAATATATATAACATACGCGTACATTGTACATGATGTTTGCTTCTTTGGCAGGGGTCAAAAACTGGATGTGGCAGGAAGCTCCCAAGCCTCGGCAGACGCGCAGAGCATGCAGGCGCTGGTTATGCAGCATTTCAATGGGCGAAATGCCGATGTTTTGACAGTCCCTGGGGGAAATGGGCGATGCCGATGGAAGGGTTTGAATTCAGGACCAGGATGGGATCACCCGGAGACAGGTACAGCTTCCAGTGATTCCAGTGCAGGTCTGCACCAGAAGATGCATGCTGCAGTTGGTCATGCGCAGGGCACCAAATGTATTCGACATGTTCCAAAAGATCACTGTCCAAAATTTGCGCAATTTGTTGAGATAAAGGTTTACCAATATTGTTTCAAGGTCACTGTCCTTCGCGATTTTCATCCACGACCCGTGTGCAGCTAAGGGAAGATGTATTCTGCACTGCTTAAAAGTGGTAGTTCCTTGTGGTTTCTTCAGTAAGGTTTCTCCTCATGTTGTTTTCACCTTGTTCTGTGCACTTGCTACAGCCTCTCACCTGTGAGTCCTTTTGCTGATGGACAAGCTTAAAATTTAATACTTCTTGTAGCACCCGGTGTAGATTTCACGTACTGATTAGCGGATGACCACAGGTCTACAGCGCAGATTGGTCCCCGCGCAGCGATGTTTTGGCTTCTGCCTGTGGAGATGATCGGATTCGTGTGTTCCAAGCGGAGGCATGGTGCAAAGTTTCGGGTGGGTGGTGAGAATATGCGTCGGTAGAGTTCCACCATGGCTGCATCGGTAAAGGAGAGCTGCGGATTGTGAATGGTTTTTGGGGTGATGCTGACTGCTGACACTGTTGATGCTCTCCCTTGGTCCAGAAAATTGAGCTCGCGCTAAGAATTTGGCTGCAGGATGAGTCGTTGTTGAACTGGGAATGTGTTGCCAATGTCCACCACCTCAGCCGCGGCCTGGAAATCCAACTTAGAAGACATTCCGATAGCATCGATTCCGCCATCGATACCACAAATTGGACCATTGAACAAAGATTGCATGATGGAAGTCTCATGAATAACATGGACTATTCCGCTATTCACGAGAACTTGTGTTAGCCTCATCCAAGACTTCATGAGCTGCTGTATCTCAAGTGCTTTGAAGGTTACATGGAAAAGAAGGAGTTCTACAGGTTTTGTTGATACTGTCTGGATTGCTTGCTGGTTTTATATGTTTTTATGAGAAGGCTCTCTCAAATGCGTTTTTCTGTCAAGTCTTGCAAGCCCCATTTCAGTCTCAGGGGTAAGTTCGTCCCATGTTTGACATTTACAGCAAGCTGAACAGCTTCGCTGCAGCTGGACTAAGGAGTTGGCCCACAAAGGGGACGTCAACTGTGTGGCGTGGGGCCCACAAACTCAGCCAGCATCTTAGATGAACCTGGAAGAGCCAAGCAGAACTCACGGAGTACGTGGGGTTGGTGTGACAAGCCATTTTTCTGTCATAATGACCATGGCTTTACCAAATTGGGCCAGGGCTAGTGTGAACTTTGAACCATCCACTTCCATCCGCTTTTGATGGGGACACAGGTCGGCTCGGATTCCACCTGATTCCACCTAGGTCTGGTTTGAGTCTCCTGGCCAGTGTTGGGAACTTATGGGAACTTACTGATATCTGCTGCCAACTGCCGCATGCTGTCAGCATGGGACACCCTGGGACACCCAGGCTGGAGATGATGGAGCTGTTGTGCTCTGGGAATTTGGCTGATCTCACAGATGGAGCTGAAATCCTTTGGCAGCTGTCTGCACCCATATGCGCACGATTGCACACATGTATACTGCAATGAAATGATACAAGTACATGTGTATATAAACATATGAATGATTATGAATGTATAGCAATCTAGTCTTTTGTTGCATTGTTCGTTGCACAATCCTGATTTGAAAAAAGGTTGATTAATATTTCCACTAAATGCTCGGCAGATACGTACACATCATACACATTAGCTTGTGGGCAATGCTGAATTTGTTCTTTCAGGGTGTCTGTGAGTCATTCAAAGGAAACAGCTGCTTGGAGTCTAGAGGTAGCAATAAGACGCCTCGAGGGCCGCTGTGGTCATCGCGTACGTTCAACCGGTTGAATTTCTTGGTTTGGGATGGTTTGGGCATGGTGAATTTCTCCGTGGATACTACTGTAACCCCGTAGTTGCTTTGACATGACGACTCGCAGAATTACATGAACCTTGAATCAAGACATATCAAGACGTTTCGTAGGTTCTGTCGTTGCGCGTCCACTATGGCCACATCAGGGGAGCTTTTTCTCTTGGCGTTTCGCTTGCAGCCAAGACCCAGTGCCGCTGTTGGAGTGGCAAAAGAGTGACGAAGATAGGCGTGAGATGACGTGTGTGTTCAAAGACTCTGGATACCCTGACCAACTAATTGCTCTCCAGGTTTCTTCTACCCAAGGTTCCGGACAGTCGAACCGACCAAAATCAATCTTGTTTTTTTATCGACGGTTGGGCAGCCCTGATTCAGGATACCCTGATTCGGTCTCAATCGCGATCAGCTACAAACGAGCAAAAGGATGACAGATAAGTTGGGGTTGCGCTGCCAACCTCCGTGCGTTCTGATGTTTTTCGCTTGATAAAGCATGTGCAAGTTCCACTGTGGAAGGCGTGAAAATCAAGCGTGGTGTAGAGCCGTTTTGGTTTAGAAAAATTGGATGAAGTTCATACTGCCGACACAGTCGCAAGTGCAATGCTTTTATGTTTAGACATGGCCAGTTCATGATCTTCATGCTCAGTGTACTATGCACGCAGGGTGCCTTCACGATCGCGACATTCTTTTAAGTGCTTCTCTGATTCTTTGTGTTTACGCCAGCCCTAAACGCCATGTGGCGGCTTGCAACGCTTCCTATTGCATGGGCCTGGTGGGACAATGGTCACATGCTTACGGCACTTGTCTGCAGCTGGCCCCTGGACGTCTGTGCTGATCACGGGGGCATTCCACTTGGTAAATGATGGCAAACGCATGAGTTCGTCTGAAGATAGTAATAGGATATTTCATTCCATTCATTTCCATTCCATGACTATCATCATTTTCCCCATGATTTGATGGACATTTAAAATGGATTCAAATGGGATATTCCCCTATGTGCATATATCCGCCAGTTTTCGGGACACCCAGCTCGCGAGACTTCGTCGCTGCGTCAGTTCAGCAGAACTCTTTGTGCCAAGGCAGAGATTGCACGACAGCAGCTGAGTGAGAATGAGATCAAGACCATCAACGGGCTGCTGGAGGAGACTTTCCGGGGCTCCAAAGACGATTCCAATGTGGGTAAAGTAGTCATGTTTAGAGGATTTTAATGGATTTTAGAGGTGAATCATTGAATCATCCTGTTTTGGTGGTTGATCGTTTTGACCTCTATCCGAACATGGTGTGTGAGGCAATCTGGAGGACTACCCGAAAATATCTTTAAAACGATAGACAATAGATATGAATTATAGATTGAATTAGCATGAATTTCACTAGCTATAGTTGGCCCATATTTGCCAGTGGAACCAGAATCCCTTGTGGTGGCATGTCGGAGAGAAAGAAAGACTACTACATCCAAAACCTACATTCAATACTTTAGATTTTTATCTCAAGCTGCCATGTGCTCATGGATGACATGTTTGTTTCTGTTGAGACTCTCAAGAAGCACCGTCAAGCACCCATCCCGGTTGCCGGTTTCTGAGCGGATCTGATCCATCGTGACGTGCTGCTTTATGTGCGAGGATTGGTCCGATGAATTTCCCGGTACCTCAGATTTGGTCACCGCGGCAGTGTGGCCAGATCAGCTGAAGTGCGGCAGCCACAGCGCCATTTGTCGGCGGGACTGGGAAACCTGGGAAATGTCTCGAAACTCAAGAGCTGAAAGCACAAGCAATCGGAAGTTGGGACTGGAACATGTTGGAATCTCATGTTTTGCAAGGCTTTTCAAGTTCGCACGTTGTTCCAAGTGATGCATCAGAGGGTGAAACTCAAATTCAGAACGAAAACATATGACATGAAATCAGAAAGGCGTCAATTTTGCTGCACAACACGGTTTTGATTCGCAGGCACGCATTGGTGGTTGGATTACATCCATCATCAGTTTCATGACGCAGTAAAGTGTGTACAGCGGCCCATCATTTGTAATGATGAGAATGCCAGAATGAGACGAATCCACAGGGCTGCCAACTATCTCAGGTGAAATTGAATGAGCAAAGTTTGTCAAACAGCTATCAATCCCTGAAATTTGTTGAATTGGATTCAAAATAGTCAATCCCAGCACGTAGGAGCAGTTGGAAAACATCCATCTCTTTGACCCTTGGCACTTTGATGAGACTTGGCTCTACAAGGGTCTCGGCCCATCAGCTTTCCACGATGTTTTAGATGCGAATCTCTGTGGTCTCACGGTTTAGCCAAAGCTGGGCAACTTGAACTGCCAGCCGGGCCCGGCGATGTCATACTGATGTGTACTGAACTTGACTGAACTACATCAATACTCCATCAAACATAAATCTGCAGAGATTTGCCAGAGTTCAACAGACCATCCTTTGTTGTACGAACTTGATGCCACCAGTTCCGGCTTAAGTTGATGGAAAGCAGCCATGATTCTTTCTTGGCCCCTTGGAAGGGACCAGTACTGAGCTGCGTTTGTTCTCAACCGCTAAAGGCTAAAGTATTCATTTTATTGTCCATGTGTTTTGCAAAAATTCTTCTGTGTAACACAGAGTGACTTAGCCGTTTCATTTATTGTATCTCCTTTGATGCAACCAGCAAGATATCTGGAGTTGGTTCGAGGCATTCCCTTTACACCCATCCCGGGTCAAAGAGCTTCCTTGCAACACAGCAGAAGTTGTTCTCGCAGGAAAAACCCTACAATCCTGATGGAATGAAGCTTCCAGAGGGTACTGATCAGTGGATGCCAAATCCATCTGCCTCCTTCACATTGACATCGGCCATAGTTTCCATGGGCACTTGGGCTGGAAGCAGCGCCACTGGATTTGTTTGGTAGGTTGCTACCGCTAGATCGTTGAAGTTAAAATCTTAACCTCTCAGGAAGCAAGGCCAAGCTTGGGTTGATTCTTAGTGATTTGTTTCTGGGGAAGCAAAGTTTAGGGCCGCATGGGTGGTGCAACACTCTCACGGGAATTCAGGAACTTCAAACTCTCGTTTCACATTCAACTTCATGCTGCGATGGGTTCCTTGGTGGCACGGATGGGCAGAAAAGTGGAAGTGCCTGGAGCATCACATGGTGCCACTGCCTGGATTTTCATAATGGTTTGGCCATGCGGTGGTAGGAAATGAATAGAGACTGTGGTTGCTTTGGATCGAAAAGCACCCCCGCCAGATGCCGCCAGCCATTTCAGAATCACTTGCAACTATTGATTTTCTATGCCTCGAATATCTAAATTTAGAACAGTACATGTACCTTGGCTTAGGCAGCACGTCTAATTGCAGATTTGCAAGAGAGGCTGAATACCCATCCAGATGCAAGCGCATTCAGTCAAAAGGGATCAAATGACACTAGCGTCAGAGTGTGTCAAAGTCTTAAATGGTGCAATTTGGAAGTTTGATGTATTTGAGGCACCCCTTTTGCCGAAGCTTCAGCCACACCAAGGTGCTTCATATAGTGGGTATCTGGGCATTGCATTATGCCCCGGTAGAGCCAGCCAAGATGAGCCTTCAAAAACCCTCCGTGGAAAGAGAGATTGCTCACTGAGATCAGGTGACATCCATCAGCCATTGCATACTGCCAATGGATTTTTCAATGATACGAACCGCGGCTATTTACCCAATGGCGATCGAGGAGGTAACAGGCTGGGAGTGCCGATGTTACAACGTGCGCATTTCATTTGTGAACGCAACGCTGTTTGCTACTCCAATTTACAATGATGAAGTGAATTTCTACAGTCTAGACTGGGAAAGAGGCCAGTTCGATGGATTTGTACATCAGAATCATCTGCAATCAAAACGACAGTTGTGACAAAGTGCAGCACAACTGCAAAAAGTGAGTTCATGCTGCCAGAAGATGATTGTAGTGGACGGTATCATGTCGCGATGTGAATTGTTGGTGTTTGGGACCACCTGCAGGATCCCAGTGCTGAGTCCCTGCGGTGCCAACAACCTGCGTTTCTACTGGGATTCAGCAGCTTGTGAGTACCTTTTGAATTGGTCACCGGGATTTGCAGCACCTTGAAAGCATTGGGCCATTGGGATGGTAGATGAGAAGCCAATCTAACTGATAGGGGCAAGTGGCATCAAGAAGAGATGTGGACTGTGGTATTCACAAACTGTTTGCCCCAATTTGTTTACCTTCTACTTGGCCTAAATCGTCAGAAGAAGAAAGAAGTATTGATATAGCACAATACAAGACAATACAATACAGTATATAGTATAGTATAGTATGATATAATATAAAATAATATAATATAATATAATATGACATTAATATATAATATAATGTAATACTAGTATGATATAACATTAATACAATATAGTATTACATAATATACAATATTATATAATATAAGTTATATAACATTAATATAACATAATATAATACAATATAATATGATTTAGTATTACATAATGTAATACAACGTAATATTATATGATTTAATACAATATGATGTAATATAACATGATCTTATATAAGTTATTTAAGATAAGATAAATACAATGCAGTACGATTATATATATATGATATATGTACATATATCGATATAGTTTAATAGCAAACGACTGGAACTGTCTCCTTGAAATGATCATGGAATATCATGGAGCTGTGAGCATTTAGACATTCATATGATTGTGAGTCAGATTGCATCCATATCCATTGCCGTAGCAAGCATGATATGTCAACAATGTTTTTTTAACTAAGGAGCGAGGAGCTTTGACTGCAAATGCCAGCTCTTTGATCGCTGAGCATCCAAAGTGTCTTGATACGTACGTCTAACACGCCATACTCGGCATCACAATGCATCACACACACACACATGGGTACGAGTCAAAATACAAGGTATGGATCCAGGCCCCGGACCCACACACGATCCATACCCCCCGATCCATACCTTGATCCATACCCCATGATACTGCATGATCCATACCCTTGATGCATACCCTTGATCCATACCCCTGATCCGTACCCCTTTCTCGTTGAAGAAAGACTGATGCTGGCCCTAATGCTGCTTTTTATCCTAATACTGCTTCTGGTCCTCGTACTGCTACTCCCGTTGCTACTACCGTTGTTTCTACCGCTGCCTCCGCTGCCTGAGCTGCCTCCGTGCTGCTGCTTCTGCTGCTGCTGCTGCTGCCACTACTAGTCATCTTCCTCTCAGGAGCTGCTGCTCCTGCTTTCGCTTCTGCTGCTGCTCCTGCTGGTCCTGCTCCCGCTGCTGGTGCTGATTCACTTCCTCCGTGTGCTTCTGGTAGTTGGACAAACGCAACTAGTTGACTAGCTACTAGCAATACTGCAAGTGCACCTTGGACGCTAGTAAGACCGGTTCTAGTTCCACTAGGTGCTTCTTGTACTTCTATAGTGGCGCTATGATTACAATTCCTTCTGTTTCTGCTTTGCCTGGCACATGTAGAACTAGACCAGGCTAGAAATACCCCGCTCTCTTCCTTCACAGCCATAGCGGGAAAGCCGGCCCATATAGCGTGTCCCGATCCATACCCCGATCCATACCCGTTCCATACCCGATCCATACCCGAACCCAGTCACGCCACAACAAATGCCAATATGAAAGTCCGATTCTATTACTACTTCTACTTCTA
>Ga0126342_10001721_pt1 | contig 31893 bp, 26 predicted proteins | sample Cyp1metagenome_FD_92528 | JGI IMG/M metagenome (GOLD analysis project Ga0126342, IMG submission 92528) | Coral microbial communities from Lord Howe Island, Old Settlement Bay, Australia - Cyphastrea 1 metagenome | ecosystem: Host-associated > Invertebrates > Cnidaria > Coral ...
ACAGGACACACCAGGACCTCTACCAGAGGGAGACCCACCTGAATAGCCAATTTGAGCAGAAGAATGAACACTCAGGAAAGTGACTTTGTGAATAGAGACGGGTTTGAACAACCCAACAAAACCGCTCATCCTCCCAAAATGGAGGTCGCGGAGATTCATGCAATGATGATATGAAGTGAATTTTCCTTTGCAGAAACGGCGAAAATGGGAAGTTTGCAGGGACTAAACACCCATGGGGATGTCAAATGAAGAATAAACTTAGTAAACATATAAACTGGGATATGAATTCAACAGATCATTGTGATAAATTCAATAGATATTCCTGTTGAACTATAAATCTAAATACTGGTTGGTGGTTGACCAACCCCTCTGAAAAATGATGGACTGAAAGTCAGTTGGGATTATGACATTCCCAATTAATATGGAAAGTCAATCCAAATTCCATGGTTCCAGTTATTAACCATCTTTAACCATCATTAACCATCATTATCCCATACTAAACCAATGTTCCAGTCACCACCACCCAAACATAGATTCGAGCACGAAAACTGGTGAATTCAATAGGGATATCACGAGCAGATCATGTTTTTTTTGGGAAGATATCGAAAAAACGACATCGCTGACTTTTTCACCACCCGGATGGCACCCGGATGGCACACCATTCCCTTGCTAGACATTCCCAACCTTCATGGTTTCCCATGGTTTCCCAAAGCTCCAAAAAATCATGGAATTCATCAGTTCATCAAACATCCAGCAAGACCATTTAAAATTCCACAGACACCAATTTCGAAGATGTCCAGTTTTGTAAGACACATTGTCTAACCTTGGCGTCCCTTCTCAGCCTGTGAGGTAGCATCGCAAGTGACCCAGCCTTGGCTATTAATATGTTGTTGGTGCCATCTGAGAGGCTCGCGACTGTTGTCATATTTTGCAAATTACTAACATAATTGTGGGGTGGAGTGCGTTGGGGGTGGGGGGTGGGGGGTGGGGGGCTAATAACTTTCATGTTACTGTACATTCTTTTGCACTTGCACACATACGTCATGCTACGCTACTGTACGTTCTCTTGCACTTAAACAAATACGTCATGACACGCTACTGTACGTCTCTTGCCCTTGCGCACATGCGTGATGCTATGCTAGCGCACATACGTCATGCTAAGCCATACTGAATGTTCCCGTGCACTTGCGCACCTACGTCATGCTACACTACTCTACGTTCTCTTGCACCTTCACACATACGTCATGATACGCGCATGCACTAACGTTCAGATTAACTTTCAAACTGTCTTGGGGTTACATGTTCTGTTGGAAAGAAAGGTCCCGCATCATGTTCCCGGAGATCTTGATGTTGCTGCTGCTGCTGATGATGGTGGTGGTGGTGATGATGTGATGATGTTGATGTTGATGTTGATGTTGATGAACATGTTGGTGATTATGTCTATGTTGATCTAATGAAGATGCTTAAGTCACTGAAGATGATATTCACTTTGATGTTGATGATGCTAAAGTGTCGTTTTTGACCCTTTCAATTCCCCCCTAGAAAACATTTGAACAATGTCAGCAGCGGGGAGCCCCTCAAATGCCCAGCACCGTGTTTTTGGTTCTTTACATTGGAAAAACATGGAATATTTTGGGCGTCCAACCTGCAGAAGTCGCATGTCACCGATCCTTCAGTCATTGACATACCACTTGCACACCCCAATTCTGCAAATCATTCTGCCAAAATTCCTTAAATCTGATTCATTCTGATCCAAGGTATGTCAAAATCTGTTTCAACTACAGATCCAAATGTTGCGGTTCACATCCCAACATCCCATCCAGCGGTCACACAAAACGCTCCAAGATTTCTGGGACCCCAGGACCCATTTTCGACTTCGGCGGGTTCGAAGGTTGAGAGGGCTGGCGGTTCCAATCAAGTGCAGGAGGCGAATGGGGGATCTCTTTATCCTCCAAATCTGGTCAATTTTCTTCTGGAAATCGAAGGTGTTGGGGAAAAGCGTCGTTTTTCCCCAGGACCAGGTGCTTGAAAGCAATGCACTTTGCTGATTCGATATTTGGGCAAACATGAGCTGGTTGGTGGTTGACCTACCCCTCTGACAAATATTGGTCAAATGGGATCATTATTCCCAATCCATGGGAAAAAACAAAATGTTCCAAACCACCAACCAGATGAGAGTGTCTGGTGCTGGAAAAACACACTGCACTTCTTGTGGGACTCGCATCATAGGGATGTGATCCATGACAAAGCACATGGGTAAAGCCATGGGCAGTGGATGTGTTGCACAAACAAACAAGGACGCTGACCTGACGTCCCTCAAATAGAATGGGCATGCGCACAATGCCATCCTGCGCGGATCTGGTGGTGCCGTTGCGGCAATGGATAGCTCAACACATCCAATTAGGCTCTTTCTAGGTCTTTCCCATCAAACTATTTACGCGCAAACGTTACTCTGCTTGATTTCCGCCTGTATAAACAGTTGGTTGGACCTGAAACACAAGCATGAGTCCAAAATTCGACACCGACCGTGCATCTAACAGTTCTAACAAACATATAGCCGTTTCTGTGGTAGAAATGACATGGCCAGCCAATCTGCGAGTCCAGAATTTTCATCTAGTTTACGACAGTTTACATTTTGACTCCAACAGCTACATTGGGTGATATTTACAACAGCTTCCATCATTTCATAACGTAGGGTCATAAAACCAACATGTTCAGTGCATCATTTCAATCACTTTTCTCCTTGATGGAAACATGATAATCCGGGATTCCGTCTCCCCGTTCTCCCGTTGGTGGCTTTGCCAGCAAAACATCATTCGACCAAAATCCCTCGCCCAATCATTTTCATAGATTTTCATGGAGTAATATGATGTAATATGGCTTAGTCTGAAAATAAGGTACCCTAAACATAAACTCATTTTCCCATGATTTTCCAATCATCTTTCCATGATTTTCCCCATGATTTCATGGCCATCATGGAGCCTCAGTGTGCTCCAGTGGGGCAGCCTGCGACCATCGCGATCATGGCCCCCGTTTCACATAACTATGGGATTCAATGGGAATTTTTGTGGATGGTTGATATTTTTTTAGCTATATTTCATCAAACATATGGGAAAGATCATGGGAAATATCACAACTTTTTTTGGGGGATGGTTTTCATTGATTGGGAGATATCAACGATATTTAACCCTATTCCAATATAGTTGATATATCCCAATCAATGGTTATATATATATATATATACACATGTAAAACCACTATTTGACATAGCTATTAGGAAATTTATGCCTGAGATGATTTATGATGATTTGCATATAAAACATGGTGACTTTCCATGGCTGCGTTAGATTACCAAAGGGCACATTGCAATTTTAGTTTCGGGGAATTGGAGACAATGATGACGAAACTTTAAGGGGTTGGCCTATTTTCAGACAAAACCCTATTCAAATAGATAGATCATAAATATGATCATATATGATTCGATCATATAAAATAGTGGATGATTTTGTGTGTTTTCAACATCTTTCAGAACTGAAAATACTCATCAATTGAGTCGATTGGGATCATCACCCGTGGATGACTTGGCTGGTGGCTGAGTTTGTTGAAAACCGTCCCCTGCTGTTGTTACCCTCTGGTAAACTAACAGTTTGCTATTGAAAATGGTCATTTATAGTCGATCTACATAGTAAACATGGTGAATTTCCATGGCTTTGTTAGTTTACCATAGGGTTATGTTTTGGAAGGAGTGATGAATACCCTTGCGAGAATGGCTGAAATATGATGGTGTAGTGAATTGTCACTGGAATTTGTGACCCAAGAGTTTCCTATGCATATCACCTCGTAATTTTCGGGATTGCATTTTCGGGAAAAATCGCAGGAAGCCCATTGTTTCTTTTTGGGACACATCGAAGAATTCCACAAGGTTTTCATGATTCTCAAACAAAAACCAGGTGAATCATTAGCAAATCTTCCATCATTTTCCCGCAAGAAACCGCTCAAATCAAGCATTCCATGGCCATCGGCCTGCTCAACCACCGCGCCGCAGGTCAAAACAGCCACCTGTGCGGATTCAAGGTGAAAACCTGGTAATGACTAGCGGTTTGCTGTTGGAAATGGCCATATCAATGGATTGGTTTAAGGGAAAATCTATAGGAAACCATGGTTTTTACCATCAAATATAGGGGTTTCCTGTAAAAAGTCCCGTCATCCAATTCTGTGACCATAGAAATAGTTGATTTGCCTATGAAAAAATGGTGATGGATTCCAGTTCGCTATGTGAACATTTACCAGGGCCTAACTGAAGAAACACATGATACATACCCAATGAATCCCAATGATATCATGATCTGAGATATGCAATCATCTAATGGGAGCCATCAATTTTATGTTCTCTTCAAATCTGATTGGTTCATTCTATTTTGACGTGTAGCATTGTCAGTATCAATTGACTATGGAAAAGAACATGCTGTATCATTTTGTAGGATTGGTTTCGGAGAAAAAACACAGAACACATTAGAACACCACAGAGATGTTGAGACAAAAACCTGGTGTGTTCCAGAAATCATCCCTAATGTGATCTTCTTTTCTCAACCCGGGTCTGATACAGAAGTCAGCTGGTATCATATTGGTTCACCGTGAACCTGGGACCTTCTTGCCATGGCGCGGCTAGGGGATTGACTTTCACAGCTTGAATCTAAAAACCTGAACTTTCAAGGCGCTACAAAAACATGGGTTTGTCAAAAAGTGGTATATAAAGGTATCCCAAAATTTCCCAAACTCAAATCAAATTGCTTTCTGAATTTGGAAAACTAATGAACAATAACTAGTCAGATTGGATCATCATCCCCCGACTATTGGGGTTTCAATAAAATTCATGTTCCAAACCACCAAACAGTGACCATCTGTTGGATTTGGGTGCCCCATTTTCAGAACCAACCTGAGACACAAAACAGCGCCTCCTCGCTATCCAAGGACACCTCGTTGCGGGCTCGGTGAACCCCGACTTCCCAATGGGCCGATAAAACGATGAAATTTGAGTGCGGGAAATGGCAGAAAGACATGTTGCGCCAAAGAAAAGGCCCTTTTGCTCATCGATTTTTGACCAGAAAAACAGTATAAAACAATGTCAAGAAACACTGCACAGCCAGATCCTTCTGACCAATTTGATGTCCTTTTGGTAAAAATAGCTTTGGGCCGGTGACTGGTTAATCCCATCTATCAAACAAACCTGTTGTTAAAGGGGTAAACCTTCAGAAACCCCTCTATCTTTTCATCAACCAATGGGAATTTGGGACATCTGTGCTGACCTCTGGGCATCCCTACACCCTTGCGCACAACGATATCGCCCTTGGAGGAGCCACTAGAGAATACCACCTGCGGTTCCAATGAAGACCATGTCCCAATCCTCAGGACTTTTGATCGGATCCATTTATGATCCATTTAAGTCTTCGATCATATGGCGATATCCATGTCTATTCATTTCTTTATACAGATCTATACCCATTTCTGGTTGGTGGTTGACCTACCCCTCTGAAAAATGATGGACTGAAAGTCAGTTGGGATGATGACATTCCATTCCCAATATATGGAAAGTTAATCCAAATTCCATGGTTCCAGTCATCACCAACCAGATTTTCATTTGTAGATCTGTAGCGATGTGTTCAGTGTTCGAAACCAAACGCCGAACCTGCCACCTCGGGGACTTCACCTGCAGCAAATCGGAGGCTTTAAAATCAGCAGAAACCACCAGAACTTGGATCCGAATATCAACAAGACATAACTCGTTAACCACTTATCATTAAGTGGGTTAATCCTGAGTTAATCCTGAGTTAATCCTCATCAAATTGATATTTCAACCACTGAAGACTCACTTAACAACATTCCCCAAAGGTGGATAGTCCATGATAGTCCGTGATCCTCAAAGTCACATCTGTTCCATCTGTTCCCAGTGACTTTAGGGCAGTGTTAAACCATGTTAAACCTCCAAGCTTGGAGAAATGGGTCAAATGTCTACCGCAGCATAGCTGTACCCAAAGTTACCAAGGTGTCTTGTGCTATACCTGGGATGGTCCTGTTACAAACATGGCTGGCAAATCCCCATACAGCTTTAGAATAGCTGGGAAGATCATCGAACTCTGATTTTCGAGCCAGCCATGTTTGATTACCAAAGGATTAACAAAAACCATCAGGCTATTCCCATACTGGATGATGATAATTCCTTTTAATGGCATTATGATCATCTCCAATCAATATATTTATCTAATTTTATATATAGCTTTGGATGATGATAATCTCCAATAATCTCCAACAATCTCCAACAATCTCCAATTAATATGCAGGTTGGTACAATCCCTGAACTCTTCACCAACAGAGGTGGCAAACGACCGGTGCCTTCTCAAGGTACAATGGACCACCAACAGAGGTGGCATCCACCGTCGCCCAACCGCGAGGCTGGCGGGTCACCAGGGTGACTGGTGGTGACCCATTTTTTGGGTGGTGAAATGGAGGAAAAAACCTGGGAAAACCTGGAAAAACCTGAAACAACCTGGGAAAACCTGGGAAAACCATCAACCAACACCTGAAGAATTCCCAGAATTTTGCCAAAGAATATTCAACTTTTGCCAGAAAATTCACTGGTTTAGAAACGGATAATAATGCATATTTTGCACCGAATGGGGGTCTTTTATAGAGGGGGATGGGACATATTGCGGATGTAAGTACATGTATCTGCAAGCAAAATCTGGCCAATTGATTTCAGTGGATGCAAGCAATTTGAAACAGCTGAATTTTGTATGGAACGCTCAGAGACAAGCTTTGGAAGATGATGCTGCTGCAAAGTGGCAGCGGCAATACATGGTGAAGTTGGAGGGTGGTAAGCAAAAATGCAGTAGTTGATGCAGTAGTTGAATCCTGGATCCACCAAAATACTAAAAATGGTAAGTATTGGATGATCAAGTTGATCCAGGATTCAATTCTTGGTAGTTGAGGCAGTCCAACTGACCTTCAATAGGATCTCATCTGTGCCCTATCTGGACACCGATCAATTTCCATGTTCGTAGATCAAAAGCATTGGTGGACACTGCAATGTCGGCGATATCATACATTTTGTAGCCCTGATAGCTTAAATAGTATGAGGATATGACTGTTTCATGCACCTCTCTTGGAGTTGATCATGTTCGGGATTACCCATTGTCCCATCAAAGTCGGGAGTACCCCGTTGATTGTCCCATCTTTTTTGTTGATTCAAAAAACCACTAGCCGTCACTATCTCAAGAACTGTCATTATTGGTAGAAGTCCAACACCAAGAATCATCCCAAAGTCGAAGCCATGGCAGAAAGCGACTATGACTACCATCTGGTTATGACTAACATAGCCATGGAAAATCACCATTTTAAATAGGTAAACCATCTATAAATGGGCCATTTTCCATGGCTATGGGAGTCATAACCAGAGGGTAAATCCCTTTGGCCGCCATGAATAGCCCTATTGAGGGGACCCCAAAACATCAGGGCTTCGGGACGAAACGCTCACCAAAGAAACCAGGCTCATGATGCTTCCTTTCAAGCTGGTGCCCCATAGTTACCGAAGTTGGCTTCTCAGAACATTATGATACAAGTTGGTTTTGCTGAGGTTAATGACACTTTATGGCAAACATATCATGATTCTACATACAGTCAACTATCGTCAACTGGTTTTATTAATAATTAATCTATAAACCAACTTCCAAGTGGGGGACACCTTGATATGATCGAACCCCCCGCTCTACTGCAGAAGGGAGATCCATGGCACCTGCACCGGCATGCGCTGAAGTCCTTCCGCAGGACCCGTGACAAAAACCTGGCGATTTCTGGCCACTTCGGTGTCATATGGTGTCATCAAACATGCGTAGCTGGGACATACCCTATAAGCAGGTCTTGATGACTCTTATGAGAAACATAGCTGTAAAATTAGGGGTTTACCATTGCCATCCTTTGAACGGAGAACAACTGAACATGGGCATTTGACGAAGAGAGCATCATTCACCAGCTCTCAGCTATGCCCCCCCGTCCCCAGGCATGCGAAGTGGGGCGCAAAAGATTCTTGCAACATCAAACATCCACACCGCAAATTAGCTCACTCTGAACGCTTTTGCGTCTTTTCGAAGCAAACAGAGAAGTCTCTGAAGACATCTGAAGACTGTCGAATGGCGGCTTGACTGTGTGCCTTCACTGGGTCGAACGTCGAACAAGTGCCCAAAATCATCAAGTGACAATCGCATTAAACTATTTAAACTTGTTTGATGGCAGAAATCCTTGCAATATGATACCCGGCCATAACTTTAAACTATGCGAAAGTCACGGCGTGTCTACCTTGCTGTGGCGGTCAAAGTAGTTGACACATGTTGACACACCGTCTTGCTGTGGATGTAGATGATGTAGCATAGAAGAGGCCTTTCAATCCATGGTGTGGACCTTCTCCCCAATGCCACGCATGTGGCTTGCGCTTGACTTCATCGAGAGGCTGTCCCTGACATGCACAGCTTCCAGATGGCTATGGGTTTTAAGCTTTGACTTTGACCTCCCGTTTTTGTTGTGGGAAAATGGCTGAGTCATTCAGTTCAAACCGTTTGATGTACCTAATCTCCAAGCACCCGGATTTGACCTTGACAGCTCCGTCTCAAAAATGGACCTGTCAGACCTGTCAACGTGAAATCTTGGAGGATACTGTCTACGGACAGCAACGTGTTTCAGCACATCAAAATGTCCGAAATGTCTACGGCCCAGCAGGTCGAAGGTCCATTCAACATATTCAACCCTCCACCGTTTGATGTCATGTTCATTCATTTTCCACACACGTCGCCAACTTTGGCAATGTCAAACATTTTGACATCCCCATCATTGCCAGCTACAAACAGATTGGTTTGATTCAGAATCAACTTGCGATTCGGCTCTGCCATTTTTTTTACCCACGGAGAACTTGATGGCATGCGGGTAAGACATCTGCAGGACCCAGACCTTGAACCTTTGTCATCCCTCAGCTTCTCTCCACTGGAAGGGGAATCCGCTGCCATGGAGCTACAACTGAGCCAAAAGAAGCAAAGAAAACACGAGTCAGATCATCACTGAGAATTGCGGCTGCAAGTTCTACCCTTTGGTAATTTAACATATCTATGGAAGAGCACTATTTTTTTTCATAGGTAATCATCAATCAAGAAGGCCCAGTTTCCATGTGTGAAATTACCAGAGGGCACACATGACGATTCCTGACAGGTCCACAGGTCGGACAAGCTTGGAGTTGGCAGTCTGGAGATTCACAACAAAAGGTGGATGAAAATCAATGGCATGCTTCGGCTTGCCACCAGAAACCAATCTGACAGATTTTCATTCTGACATGATTTTCTATGTGGAAATCAACAAACAGATTTGCACATCATGTACACATTGATTCTAAAACCATCACTTTTTAGGTAGTGAGATTAAAATGTGCATATCACATCATGGACATGCGATAGAATGTGCCGAAACACATAAGCACAACAATCAAGTCCATAGAAGATGAACTTTACAGTCCAAAAGAGTCGAATTACAGTAACATATTTACACAATAAGGCTCATCAGGAAACTCTGACGCATTTTCTGATGACGCTTGTATCTGAAAACAACATTTTCGGACTTTTGGTAGAGATATGCTTTCAACGTGGAATGCTGATCTTCGGCTCGCCATCGGTGCCTCTAATGGTCCAGCTTGCAAGACATATTGTCCAAATGGCACCTTGGTCGAGGTCAGATCAGCCTTGGGGTATGATCTAAAGGATCCCCAAAAAATTGGGGTCTACCCCTATTTTTTGGCCAAAAATAGGAAATCTGAAAATATATGGGAAAACACATAGGACAATATAGGAACGGTATTTCCAGAGAAAACTATTTGGGTGTTGTTTCGTCTCTGAAAATGATCCTCATGTCAAATTGACTGGTCAGTTTTGACTGGGTCTCTGTTTTCTCGGAAATGCTGGCTCCGACTCCTATGCGGCCCACAAACATCGAAGTTACATCAGTTCTATCCATTCGTAAAGCTCACTAATGATAGACAGGATATCTAATATATATCTAATATATATATAACTATATATAATATAATATAATATAATATAATATAATATTATATATACACACCATGAACCATGAAGTTTGGAGAGGGGGTTGACTTGACACACACCACACTCAGTTTCCGCAAAAATCCACATGTGAGAAGCTATCCAGCATCGTCTGAAAAGGAAGCTCTGCTAGTAATCAAACCTGGCAATTGAAAATCCACACAACTAAATAGAGGTTTTAATGGGAAAACCATCTATAAATGGGGAATTTTCCATTGCCATCTTTGATTCCTGGGTATCTCTGCCAGCCGTTTGGGCTCCCGACCCGGCAAACTTCTTCACTGGTCAAGAGGAACTGCTCTCGGACAATGACTTCCCCTCTGTCTCTGCAGCAATTCCTGGCTCCGTGACCCTGAAAGAGATCTCCGTGTTGATCTTTCGCATTTTTCCATGGGTTTTTCATAATTCCTATTTCAGCTTCTATGAAATCATCATAGATACAAAAAATGCACCATTTGTGCATGATTTACCCATCAGTATTAGGTTTGGCTGAAAATAGGATACCCCCAAATCCCATCGTTGATCATCATTTTACCTATTGTTTGATGGTCGCAACTTAGTGTAGTGTAAACCCAATTTTGGATGCATCCAACATGATGTTGTTCTTGATATATCCTATTATATCACATTATATCGCCATGAAAATCATGCATATAGCTGTTAGAATTTGCCGTAGTTGAAAAAATGATACAGATCACCAGAGGGGAAATCATATCGTCCCACGATTTCACCATAGGATATTTCACCACGGTTTTCTTATGGGAGTACAATGGATATGTCAGATATGTCACCAACAATATGATGGCATATTTGTGAGTACAATGGATAGCTTATGCCATCATCGGGTATGATTATTATTACTATTGTGGTATCATACGATTGATGGAATACCACAATAGTACCGGTAATAATAATACCCGATGATGGCATAGTTTAGAATGATTGTGATGACCACCAAAAAAACCATAGGCTATCACTATCAATGGCAATTTCAGGACCCTACAATGAAGGTACTGAACCAGAGCCAAATTTTCTGGGCATATCCACTTCCATAGCCCTTACATAGGCCTTATATGAATACATACCTCCGATTTAGGTACCTGAAATAGTAACCACAATAAAAACCGTTGGCCAACATATGTTCAAACCCACGAGAAACAAGCGTTAGCCAATAGCCAAAACATAAACACTATAAAAACCATTGCCATAGTTTGACATTATATTTTGCTTATGTAACATGTTTAAAATTAAAATATATAGATTAGTCTATAATAACCAAAGTAACCATAGTCCTAATATATAAAATTATATTAATAGATACCATAGTAACCAGTAGCTGAATAGCCATAGATATAGTTATAAAAACCACAGCTGTACTATGGTTAAATCTTAAAGCACTATCTTGAAACATAACAAGTAAACCATAGTTATATAAACCATAGTTATATATATATAATAATATTCTTGGTTGATACCATAGCTATAGTCACAGCAACACCACACCATATTCATATTGATAAGCTAGTTCTAGTGATATCATAAGAAGCATAGTCGTCATAGCTATAATGTTATATGATGATATCTATGGTTACTAGATTATTAACATCGATCAGTTATAACAGAATAACCATAGTGAAAAAGATATGGTTGTTATATACAACACTCACAACATGATATTAGAACATCATAAATGTCATCAATACACCGTACTTACTGTATTAATTGTATAAAAACCATAGTTATACATGTATATATATATATTATATATTATATATATTTATATATATATATACCATAACAAACCACTTATAAGAACTGGTTGGTGGTATACCTACCCCTCTGAAAAATGTGAGTCAGTTGGGATTATTCTTCCCAATATATGGAAAAATAAAATTCTTGTTCCAAACCACCAATCAGTGGTTATTAACCATTATTAACCATCATTATCCCATACTAAACCAATGTTCCAAACCACCAACCAGAGAAACGATGTTATTAACCATATTAGCCATCATTATAGGCTATCATTAACCATCTATTAACCATCTATATCCCATACTAAACCAATGTTCCATTAACCATATTAGCTTCGGCTTCGGCGGAGTCCTCCACCAAGTGCCGCGCTGGGAGCGAGGAACGATCTCCGTGCGACCCATCTCCGGGATGAACCTAACGACGCGGGGACCCCCCATTTGGGGTACCCTAAGCTACAGCTGGTGAATGGATGGTTATTTCCCCCAGTATGGGAATAATAGGTTTTGAAAAAAAATTGATGCCTACTAACTACCTAATGTGTGGAAAACACTTGAAAACCTAATATAGTAAGCTCCAAAAAGATAGATTTGAAATGATGGCAGTGATTTATCGACATGTGTGTGATTTACTCTTCTCCCTCTTCGGGGGCTGCTATATGTGAAACTCATAAACCATCATAAACTTGGGCAATGATCATGATCATCCCGTTTTCCCGGATGGAAGATGAACTTCTTTAGGTTGAAACCGCCAGCAGTTGTTTGATGACTGTATAGGAACGGGTCAAAATTGAAGATGCCAGGGAGATGCTTAATTATTTGAAACATCAAAGTCTTGTTAGTCCCGCAACTTTGATCCGCACCCATCATGAAATGGAGATTCAGCAAGCCGGCAGACATTGGAACGATGCTCAAACCCATTTCCAATTTTCCCGGAAACGGAGGTTTAACCATATTCAACCGACAGACATGGACCAAAACCTGCAACCTGAGAAATAATTACTTTACTTCGAGTGATCCCCGCCCTGACACTTATTTGTGATTGTTTCTGACATATCATCTGGAAATATATATATATATGGTATAATCTTTTGACATTCTATTCTGGCATTCTATCTGGCATCTATTCTGACATATTCTGACATCCTATCTGGCATCCTTTGTGGCACCTACACTGGCATTTTCTCTATCTTCGGAGATTCTTCGTGGTGGTCCGGCCGAGAACACAACTTGATCCGGAGCGCATGCGTTGGAGGTCCGGCGGGGAGCGGAGGAAGGATAACATAAAATCTAACAAGCCTCACCTGACAGGTGGGGAAGAATAGGGAATTGATGTAGCCACTAAATGATCATGCTGGTATATGCTGGTCATAGTGACGATGATAGCGATGGTGGTAGTGACTGGTGATGTTGATGCTGTGGGTTGAAGTGATGGGATGTGACTGGGCCGGGATCCCCCTTTGACCATCCATGGAGGTTTCCGTGTTTTCGTCATGAGGACACCCCCAAATCATCCAGTCATGGACCATTTGTATCCAGACTTAGTATGACTTAGCCAACGGTGACTTGGGGATGCCCCATGCCCCATGACTTAAGCCCCATAGATACTATGGGATTATCGTACCAGATTTGAAATATGATTCTGGGATCATCTGGTGAAACCTCCCAGTGATATGACATCAGAGTTGCCAGAACCGAAAATTAACGAATGTTTACCACAGTTTTTTTTTAAATTAACCCTACGTATGTTCTACACATGTGCCAGTGCCAATTTACAATTTTTCTTCGGAAAATTGGGCCACTCCCAACATCTCCCAACCTCCAGTGGCTGTTCGATTCCGGCCTTCCGGCGTTTTGGCTTTGGCCTTTCTGGTTGCCCTTGCCACCCTTGCGGTCGCGGCCTACGACGTTGTCGGAGCCGTCTCCGACAATGAACGCCAAGTGGGGAGAAAATGGTTCAATTTCTAGGGATTTAGAGGACAACATGGAAAACGTATGAAAAAGTCTCCAATTTTTAGACTTTGAATGGGATTTTCATAGAACATCATCCAATTTTCTTGGATAGCGGGGTGAACATGATCCCCAAAATGGGGCAATTCTGAGGAATGGATACTCAGATACCAGGCTGGATACTGAACTCCGGTGCATCTTCAAAGCCATTGATGTTTACCATTTAATCATCCAAAGGGGATCCATGCTGTGGCTAGGTCCGGCTAGGTCTCTGGGTCATCATCAGCTTCCACAAATGGAACCGCCGGATGTTGACATGTCGGTTTGTTGTATGCAGACATCAATGATCGATCCAACTAGTCAAATCCTGATCACAGCATGGTGGGTTCCCTTCAACAGCATGGTGTCTGGGTCCACATGGGTCCACAATCACGTCTTGGTGGGATGCATCCGTGTCTTGGTGGGATGCCATCAGATGTTTCTGCCGTTTTCACATTAAGTCACCATAGTTTCGATAGACTGGTGATCTCCAAGTTTGCAAGCTGCAGATCTCGCCATGACCTCTGATTCTGTCTCGATCCACCTCTTCCTCGGGCCTTAGAGACACGTGTTGATGGAACTTTGATCTCAATGATCCCTAGCGTGAGTTCAAGAGACTTGACCCCAGAGATGCTTCAGTAATTAACATCTTCAGCCACTTGTGGTTCAATTAGAACCCTGCTGTTGTTTCAAGTCTCAGAGAGTTTAGGCACCGGTGGGAACTCCATGTTAGTGTCCAAAGGTCATACTTCAAGAATCTTCAAAACCTACCAAACTAAGTTTGGATTAGCGTAACACTCCCAAAATACTTTTTGAAGTTTTTGGAGAGTATTAATCCACACTATTTTTTCCAGATATTTTTGGACTACCAGAGAGTGTCATCAAACATAGCTGGCTGGATACCCATCCAATCTCTCTACTTAAATGCTGGCGGTCATAGGACCATTTATATATAGCTGGGAACATCATTGAACTATAGCTGGGAGGATTTTCCAGCAAGCCATGTGACTGATGACACCAGAGTGTATATAATGGGTTGCCTTTCTGTGGTAAACGCCATGAACCAACCATCCCATTCACCAAGCATGACGACATGATCCCAGTCATGGGGGGATAGCATGGTATACCCAATAAACCTCCACTGGGGATGGTAAAGCATCCAAGCCATTCCACAAACATATTCCTCAGCAACGATCCGAGGTTTACAGGATGATTGCTGGCTAACTTATGGATATCATATACAGTAATATACACATACATTGATATCGTATCTCCACACTATTATATCTATACATACCATCTGGTTTATTTAACATAGCCATGGTATAGATGGCCCATAGAAATAGATGGTTCACCTATTAAACATGGTGATTTTCCATGGCGAACTGTTAAATAACCAGATGGTAATCATCAACAAACACCATTGTGGGTCTATCTGTAGTTGGTGTGTCATCAATTAAGATGAGGATTGATATCGTATCTCCATACTATTATATCTACATATATGTTACCATCTGGTTATTTAACATAGCCATGGAAAGATCCACCATTTTTAATAGGTAAAAAATCTATTTCTATGGGCCATCTATACCATGGCTATGTTAAATAACCAGAGGCTATATGTTAGATTATTCCATAGATCACCTTAATTGTTTCACCGGCTCCAAAGCATCTCGGTTCCCCGGCGGAGCGGCGGAAGGACCTCAACAACGCTGGCGATCGGCTGGGTTTCACAGGTTTTTTTCGACCCATTTTTGCCCAAGAAAATGTGAATGTTGCCAAAATATGTCAAAAACAAGTGCAATGTTGCCAAATGTTCTTAAAGACTTAGTAGTTCTCTTGGTTGCAATGTGTCATGTTGGCACCAAGCCAACATAGTGCTGCAGTTTCATGCAAAATCCACCAGTTTTTCTGGGTCTTTGAGCATCCCGGCAGATCAGAAACTTTAAATTGGCGACCTCTTCTGGTTTTTCGATGGGCAACATGATCTGCGGCATCGCAAAGCATGGCGCATCGCGGCATATATAAAGATCTGGGGATTCGGCGGCCAGTCAGTAGCTGATCATCTGAAATACACTGTGGATAGGGACAGTACCCTCTGGTAAACATATAAAAAACTATGGAAAACGATGGAAAATGACCATTTTTGATGGGTAAATCCACTATTTCAATGGCAATGTTCAATAGCTTTTTGTATGTTTACCAGAGGGTACTGGTTCCGACTGGTTAGTCTCTCGGCAGCTCTCCGATTATCCGAGAACTCCTGTCTGGAATCGCCAGAAATTGCACCCAACGATGAAATAAGACCAAATCTATCTAGTAATCCCCCCCAAAACAACATAGAACAGTTTCAGTTTCAATGATGTTGACTGTAATGAATGTGATACTGTATCACTATTTCCGGGATTTACCAACTTCAATCTGCTTTTCATGGATCCAAGCCTGACGAACCTGCAACATCCAGGCACGGCCATACCTTGGACCGTAGCAATGCCTGGAATACATGGACGACCTGTACTGTAATGATTGTACCCTCTGGTAAACGTACAAAAAGCTATTGAAAATTGCCATTGAAATAGTGGATTTACCCATTAAAAATGGCGATTTTCCATAGTTACGTAAACGTTTACCAGAGGGTAATGGTCCCGGAGAGTTCCTGAAAGTGGACCCGGGTTTCAAATCCAAATCGGGATAACATGGCTCATCATGACATATCATGACATCAGCCCGACATTGATAGGGTCAACTAAGCAGGTAGAACTCCTGCTAAATCCTCGGAATATCATCCCCAACTTGGCAGATCTTGGAAGAATTGTTACCAAGAAACGAGGGACTTCGACCCGTGAAAATGGGGGAGGTGACATGACATCACTGATTTTCGGTTTTGAATGGTTTTGACCCATCTGGATAATATTAATCACGATATTGGGATCATCAGATAAATACACACAGCTAAAAGTGGATTCTTCAGACATGTTCAGGCTACAAAAACTCAGGAAACAAGCTAAACAAGCCACCAAAATCAGGATGTCACTCTATTGACCCTGATCCAACTCAAGATTCCACTTTGAATTCGAATCAAAATCATATCAGATCACAGCTTTCTCATCGCAACTCTGGGATGAGGATGCCCCTAGGCCTCCCACTGTTGCTCTTCCAAGTTAAAGATGCCCGTGTCAAAGGGCGTGTCATCCTGGGTCTCAGCACATGTTTCAGAGGTCAAGACATGTCAAGACCTGGTTTTGGGGTTTTCCGGAGGGCCTGGCCTAGGGTTACTGTTGCCATGTGATCAACAGCCTGCCTTTGCTCATGTTTCGCGAATTGCTTCCCATTTCTTCTCAAGATTTCTCAAGTTTCCTGTTGCCAGCTGATCGTGAGATTGCCTTGTCGCATCCACATGCCAGTGAGGTTCGGATCATGTGCGAACCACTGGAAGATGTCCATCCACACACATATCTAAATTCCACAAAGTAAAGCGTTTTCATTCGAGTTCAACCATGCTCTATTCTCTTCAACCGATGTCCAGTTGGCGAGACTCAGCGTGCGACGATTCCCCATGGATCGTTCACAGAGAGGGGGTCCACTGGTGCCTTTGCTCTATGCTCCATGGAATGCTCTTCTGTTCACACGAAAAGAGCTGAGAATTGTGGATGTTCTTCCCCCCAGCCATATGTTATGAACATGTATGAAACATAGCTTTGGATCCATCGCCTAAATGGGTATCCTCCGGTGTCATCAAACATGGCTGGCTGGAAAATCCACCCTTTATAATCATGAAAATAATCGTTTATAGATGAGTTTCCCAGTAACACCTCCATTTTTACATGGGGCTTCCCCGCTTGACATGTTTGATGACCGGGGGTGCAAACTCAAGGCATGTGCCAGCCGTTGATGTCTCAACACCAGGGGCCCCTGGCTCATTCTCGTGGTATCCCTGAAGACATCGTTAGATTGGGTAGTTTACAAATAACCTCCAGCTGAGATCATTCAACTTCTAACGATCATTTCCTCAGGATCAAACCCAATCCTCCTCATACTCCATGCTACCTGCGAAGCAGCAGATTCAAAAATGGGGAACGAACAGGCTCAGGCTGGTCCAAACTCGGGAAACTCTGAGTTTATCCGATCCTGGCCCATTTCGCCGGTTTCGATATTCCGGCCATATCATGTCAATGGTCCATTGCAAAACTGTGCAAAACCGCCGGTTTAAGCGCCATTTGAAGCAATTCAATGCCCATGAATCCTGATCAATTGGTCAATCCATTTTTTTTTGGCTAAGATCCCAATATCTTCATTCATGGCATGTGTCCACATGTTCATGGATTTCTCCTGATTTCTCCACAATGCATCCCATTTAGGTTGTCTGAACATGGAACCCCCCATTCCATAACTGAGGTAGGTGTACAACCCATCTTCAGACTAATCCACACACACACACATCAAATATTAAATATCATGATTCATCCTCAAAACCACACAAATTATCCAAAGTTTCATGGTTTGTTTTTATAGATTTGTGGTTTTGAGGACTATATCACTTGGATAATATCAATGGTGTTCAAATAAACCATATTTATTTATTGTTCCAAATATCAAATTATCACTTGTTCATGGATTTCCCCTAGTTTATCCCATTTTTTATGGCTTAAACCATCCTATCCTCACATCTCTCGTTGAAAAGTCTTCAAAAGGGTTGCCTCCACCGGCCGCGCTCAGTGTGCGCGGGAAGAACCAGCTTCTCGAGCCGTGCGGGGTTCATCCCGGAGCTTTTGAGGAAACATCCCAACCCAAAAATTGTTGCAAACTGGTTGTTGAACATCCTACTGTATGATGTTTATGGTTGGATATGCTTGGATCAATTAGTTGATTAAGATTGATTAAGACATTTATTGGACCCTACTTAACATGCTTAATCCAAGCCATGATTCGATCATGGAGGAATACCACCTATAATGGGGATATCAATGGGTTTGACCAACAAATATATGGTGATCTCATCGGGATATGATGGGTATAACGGTATAATCCATCCATTGAACGGAAAAAACATCAACATCTACATGGTTTTCTGGTGAAGTCATTAGGGCCCAAAAAAGGGATGGCAACCATGATTTCAACCATGTCCTGGGTATCTGTTGATCAGTAGGATACCCCCAGATTCATGGTCACTTCCGCTGCAAAAGTCGCGCAGCGAAGCGAGATTTTCTGCTGTCTGGCTGGGGTATGAAAGAGTGCTGAGAAAAGCAATCTGCGCAGCTTGGTCCCATCTGATGAATTGCTCCAGCAGGGGATCAGCTTAGCTGAAAATTGGGCAAAACAGCTACCATCTACCAATATCCAGGGGCGACAGACGGCTGACGCTTGAAATCGACCGCCAAGATCTACCACTTTTTCACCAGGCATCAACCACCCAATGGTGCTGATGCCATGGCATGAAACCCTACATATCGATACACGCCAGTGACACCGCAGTGCGGCAGTGTGGCTAACCGGACTCCCCAATACTCGGGGACAGTCTTTGTTGCTTGTTATCTGTTGCCTGTGCTAAATGCTGACCAATGTTGATTTTTCCTCACTCGTCTTGGTTGACTGTTCATGTGTAAAAATCCATAAATCTCATTTAGGTCAGGTCTGTTCAACCAAGAAAAAATCAGATCAAACTATAACAAGCCAAGAAAATCTAGATCTATCCAGTGACAAAAGATGGCTTTGATGAACTTTCTCCAAGTGATGTGAAAAAACCTTCCCCGGCTCACTTCTTCGCCAAGAACTGCCAGGTGGGAATGACCTGGTCGAAAAAATTGTTCACCGAGGGATGGGTGAGCTGACTGTCAAAATGACTGGGATTTTTTCCGTGGTATACCTCTACTAATTGGTGGTATACCTACCCCCCTGAAAAATATTAGTCAAATGGGATTATTGTTCCCAATATATGGAAACATAAAATTCATGTTCCAAACCACCAACCAGCTCTAGGTGTCTATATGGTTTTCATCTACCTCCCCTGTATAAAAAATGGTTTTTATATCTAGTTGGTGGTTTAAACCCTACCCCTCTGAAAAATGATGGAGTGAGTTCGTCAGATTGGATCATCATCCCAACGACATTGGGGAAGTCATTCAAAATTCCATGGTTCCAAACCACCAATCAGTGGTTATTAACCATTATTAACCATCATTAACCTTCATTAACCATCATTAACCATCATTAACCATCATTATCCCATACATTTCACCAATGTTCCAGTCACCACCAACCAGATATGGTATGTATGGTATTTGGCTGGGCTGTTCATCTCCCCGGAACCATTTCTTGGAATTTCTATGTATTGATCCATAGCCATGTGCCTTAAAAATTAGGCACTATACGACAAATATAGAACTAATCACACTGATGGCATGAATCACATAAAAGATAACTCACCAAAAAGTCCATTACTTGAAAAGTTAACCGAAGATCCGAAGATATCTTCAAATCAAATCAGCATATCATGCAACCAATTTGCAACCAATGACTGGCTTATGTTCTAACCTCACCGAAAAAAGGAACGAGTCACTTGAGTTTAGTTGAGCAAAGCTGTCAATATGATCCATGGGCTGACTCTGATTCTTACAAAATCCACAGCAAATGGACATGTTCCCCATCCCTGAATTATTGAGACTCTTCACAAAATGGTGATTTGCAATTTCAATCCACACACATAAACATACAATAAACTATGAACAATTCCCACTCTCCACAAACTCCGGTTCCACCTTCGGTGACCCCACCATCTCCCACCATCTCCGAGCTGCCGAGTCAGGGTTCAGCGACACGGAGTCGATGCCCTGCTCCATGAGCCACTTCGCCAGGTCCGGATGATCCGAGGGACCCTGGCCGCAGATGCCCACGTACCTGAGTTGATGAACCGTTCATGAACTTCGCTCGGAGTTTTTTGGTGCTGGGTCAGAAAAACCCTCCGGTAAAATACATGTTACATAGCTATTGAAAATTGCCCATTCATAGTTGATTTACCCATTAAAAATGAAGATTTTCCATAGTTATGTTAGTTTACTATAGGGTAAGCTCATGGCAGTTTAGATGAAATATGAATTTCATATGAAATTCTTGCACAATTCACTTGTATTGATAGTCACTACAAACCGCCCTGATGGCCCACGGCTGGCCCCTGGGTGGCCCCTGGGTGGCCCCTGGGTGGCCCCTGGGTGGCCCCACTTGCCCTTGGCCTTTGCCGCCTTGATCAACGTCTCCAAGCCCTTCATCACTGCAGGGTTTCGCTCATCGAAGTACTGGGCCACGAGCCCTGGCCGCCAGGCCCAGAAAACACACTTCGCCAAGCTGCTTGGAGTATCTGCTGGTTTCCATATGAATGGAAATTCCCATATTAAAAGTGAGAGGAACCTCCCCTTTCATGTTAAAATCAGCTGGAAATTCATATCAAAATGGATGATTTGAACTGTACCCCCAAATCCAGTGGGTTGATGGGCATTTTCCCATTGAAATTCATTGCCGGGGCATCCATGGCCGTGGTGGTGAAAGAATCCCTTTCCGGAGACCCTCCGGTAAACCAAAAACGAACATTTAAGGAACATCACTAGATTTTAAGTTCGGAAAATATAGGTCAATTGAGTCAATCATCCATTTTTATAGGTCATTTTTATGTTCCATGACGTGACCAACGAGGCCACCTGAATCTCTATCCAAGCCCAAGGTGAGCTGAGTGAGGTCGTTGCTACCAATGGAGAAGCCGTCCTCGAATCCAACTGGCTGAAAAATGAGGCAAAAACATCGCTTTTGTAAGGACATTTACGGTAAAATGATCAGAAAAATCGAGGTAGTTCACTGTCGGAAGTGAAGTTCTACGTTTTACTTATATCATCTTATATCATTGTACGGTGATTCATCGCTTGTTCGAAGCTATGCCGCTGATTTTCAGCTTTTCCTCAGTGTCTCAGTTCGGGAGCTTCAGGAGAATCACCGATTCCACGTAAACATGTCCGCAACTTTGAACGGCATGACTAAAAAAGCGGTATTAGGCTTGTCAAAAAGGGCACAAAACTAGATTGAATACGAAACATAACAAGGACTAGTTGTATCTAGTTGTGGTTCTTGTGGATTTGCAAACAGGACGCAGTGATATTCAGCATATTTGGATAGCTGGTCATTTTGAAACGACAAACCAGAAGCAGAACATCCAGTTTTCCTTGACCTGATCAGCAAGATCACCCTAGAACATCTGGATTTCCCCACAACCATCCACCTATTTGGATTTGGATTTTCCCATGGATTTTCCCATATGTTCTTTTTTCACCCCAACCCCCAACAGGTCAGATCATCCCAAGTGGCGAAGTACTCCAGGAACTCCTCCGCCAAAAAGACGTTGCTGGGCAGCTCTGCCATCATGTTCACCTGCTCGTCGATGGGTCGGCATCATTGGGATAGCCCGGTCAGACATCACCAAGACAGCGGTTTTTTTTAAATGGGGTCGAACCATGCTAGGAATATACAATCAAAGACTCTGTTTACAATGCATCTATTCTTTTTGGTTTTTATTTCTGGATAAACATTGGACTGTTTTTTCCAAGATTGGTGAATCATGGGCACCAACTTTTTTTGCCACAAACATGTGGATTTTATCAGCACCAACATCTGGATGTCATCAACAAACCAGCCTAAAAATCATAGCAATCGCGCAACAATCAGAGACTGTCATTCTTTGGAGAAGTTTTGATAGACTTTTTTTTCAAGCTATCTTCTGTAGAGGTGGCCCAAGAAACGCCTTTCTGGCCATCTCAGGAGTTTTTCAGATGAGCAGCTACCCCCTAATTTGATGCTTAAGACAGTATCAGATCTGGTTGGTGGTGGAATAACCATCTTGAAAAATGATGGAGTTCGTCAATGGGTTTCGGATGACATCCCATATATTAATTATGTAACATAGAATTCATGTTCCAAACCACCAACCAGAGTTCTGTATCATATTCCCATTCTTGTTGGTTTATAGCCTATAAACCACTTTTAATAGACCATATCTATAGTTGGTTCATGTTCCAAACCACCAATCAGTGGTTATTAACCATCATTAACCACCATTAACCATCATTAACCATCATTAACCATCATTAACCATCATTAACCATCATTAACCATCATTATCCGATACTAAACCAATGTTCCAAACCACCAACCAGAGTTCTGTATCATTTCTCATCATTTTCCCATGAAAAACACGTGAAACCACCTGGCCCACCTTAAGGCCATCCTCACCGCGCTTCAGGCCATTCTTCTCCTATGGCCATCGAGATAAACGGGGACGCGACTTATTCGGGGAGGATTTCTAGCCAGAAAAATCCATGATCAATAGATGATTCATAGAAATCATTGATTTTATAGATGATATAAAATATATTAAATAGATGATTCAAGAATGTTTCAACAAGTCATCTATTTGAGCAATATCCTGGATCTTTCAATGACTTGTTAAAACCAGCAAAGTAATAGAAAAAGATCGTCAGATAATCCAATCCCATTACAATTAACCTTTGGTCTGCTTCCAGAAACCCGCACAGCAAGGATACAAAAAGGGAGCCCCGCACAGCAAGTGATCCAGTCCCAAGGATACCAACCTCCACCACTGGGTCCAAGGCACCAGCACTTCATTGACGTCCTTGGCCATGTCCAAGGTGCGAACGAAGGGAATCATGATCTCCACATTCTTCAGACCCATCTCTCCACGGACCATCTTCACTGCCTTTTTGGGGCACATTGCATGTAATTGCTGGATAGCTGATGGAGGGCTATAAAAATGGAAACTGTTTTTTTTGGGGGGGGACATGTGTCTGTATATTATCATATAGGCACAGGATACTAAGTACTAATGCCATACTTGATGTATGTGATATATATTTATATTATGAATAAAAGTAGCTTGGCAGCTTCAGGTGCCCCATGTTCCAACAGAACTATAGAAGCATGGCTTAGAATCTTCAACATTCGATATAAGTACTGCAAGAGTTCATGTGGTACAAAGATGTACAAAGAACATTTTGTGGGAAGGATAGGATAGTTGGCGGTAACTTCGCAGCAGTCTGAACTGGGCACCAGTCATGATACCTGTAACTTGGGAAAGGGTTTTTTGAGGATGCCCTGATTTTGAACCAATGGAACACAATGGAAATCAATGGTTTTGGTGAATCCCATTCCAAGTGAAATGATTTGAACCAGGGGTGAAAACAGTCTCACTTTCCATGATCTGACGATTTTACTATTTTTACTGTTGAAATGCCATGGCCAAATTGAAACTTTTGTCCCGCCATCTTTGCAGGGTGTTTGTCATTGCTGGTCCTAGAAGCGGCAACATCAAGACAGCCCAAAAGCAGAATGTGTCAGGGCGTTCCACTTGAGCAATGAATATCATGAATTGTTTTTTCCCAACATTTCCCAACGCAGAACATCATTTTTCAGTCATCAGATGATCAGCTCTGTGATTTGGTGAGAGCCATTCCACACCAGGACCGCCAGGTAAATTGCTTCAGCCATCGCCGCACCTCCAGCTCCATGGCGAAGCATTCCTCGAAGAAGGGATCCGTGTACCGTCCGCAGCCGCGGAAACCGATCATGGGATTCTCCTCGTCGGGCTCGTACTGCTCGCCACCAATCAGGCTCTTGTACCTGCATGCGGCCAGGTTATAGACGTTGTCATGGCACTGGGTGATTTTCCCATTAAAACATATTAAAACTATCCGTTTATAGCAGATTTCCAGAATTGCGATGCTTTTTGCCGCAATTTCCCCCAGTTCACAGATTGAAGATCGTCATTTCGGTTACTGCAGTCCACATTTAATTCACGAAGCATGGCCCGACACCGCCTGACTATATTTCGCGGTTTATGAATCCTGACAATGAATTGGACTTTTCCTCAAGTTTCCATGGTTAGTATAGATTAATAAACATATATAACCATTCAAAACCAGGAAGTAAAAAAACAAATCAACATTGCTAAAGAGTCATCAATAGTTGGCATCTCCCCAATTTTCATTGCTCCCAACAGTCCCAACATCAACGGTAGTGACTAGCCACTCGTTGGACTTGAAGTCGGACAATCGCACGATGATGCGCTTGGGATACACCGAAGCTGCCAGGGTGGCCACGCCCTCTGCAATCTTCTTCACGTAGAAGTCCTGCGTTGGACTCTGTGGGTTGTCCCTTGAAATGTACACGGCTCAGAGTCAGGTATCAAACAAGCCATGAATCTGATGATCGCGAATATTATCTGCCTTCTCTATAAGTCGAGAAGATATATTGAAGGGGTTGAATTATAGTTGAGTTGTGCCAAAAAAGTCGATTCCCAACTCACCCATTGTTAAAAAAATTGCCAACTCACCCATTGTTAATCCAACCATGTTATAACAAAAACTCAACATCAACAAACATGGTTTTGGATCTTAGTAGCTGAATCTGGCAACCTGGCAAGCTGAATATGTAGCTGAATCAATTGGAACTCATCCCAGAAACCGGCATATCAGCAATAATTACCGTAGTCAAACATGGCAAACTAAACCTCCATTGCGGGGATCTCCCAGCATCTCCCAGCTAACCATTGATGACACCAGAGGCTGATTAGCGAATTACTCATGATTCTTTCCCGTTCTTAATGATGTTCTATCCTTATGTCGCAGCATTTTTCGTTTCCAACAGTTCTACCTGTGAAATCCTGGGGGAAATGGGATGCTCTCCTGAGGATCTTTGTAGCCCTTCATGCGTTCATCCACCAGCTCCTTGGTCTCGGCATCCAAGGTGTCGTAGTTCAGCAGCGCCTGTGACAACATGATCAACATGCCATCTGAGTCACGAAAACATGGCTGATTTTGAGGAGTTGACCGTATGATGTTCATCATTTGTATTCAGTTGTCATCCAATTCGAGCGGATTGGCTGGTATTTTGGTCGTCCAATTTCATCTGTTTCATCCAATTCACATACCCTCTGGTTATGACTAACATAGCCATGGTATAGATGGCCCATTGAAATAGTGAGTTTTCCCATTAATGGCATGGTGGATCGTTCCATAGTTTTTCGTAAACGTTTACCCATGGAAGCCATGGCCCATAGAAATAGTGAGTTTTCCCATTAATGGCATGGTGGATCTTTCCATAGTTTTTCGTTAACGTTTACCAGAGGGTATATTCCCATAGTTGCTAGTGAAATCCCAAAAATTTCCCATGATATTCCCATGATATTCCCATGGATATTCCCATGGTAATCCTAAAATCATCCCCAAGATCATCCCATGAAACGCCACCAGTTTCAGGTTATCTCGACCTTGGGGTGAACTCCAATGGCATTGTTGATCACCTGCAGGTCGAAAATCCGGAAAACCACTGGGGATTCCAAGCAGCGAAACCGGGGGATAGTCATGGGGATATGACCAAAAGTGGATCGACATCTCCATGACTATCATGTTTTCATGGGATATATATGATGATATATGGGGATATGTCCTTTCAAAAACATGACTATCAGTGACTCTCAGACTATATGGGGATCATGTTTTCTCAGGACCGGGTTGACCAAAGTTGTTCAAATGATCTGCATGTCTTTCAGGGATTTTTGTCCGCCAAGTGTCGAACTCCAAGCGTGCCAAGCCGATTCCTTCATTGGGCAATTGGCCAAAGGCGAAGGCGGTCTCAGGGTTGCCCACGTTCATCATGATCCTCAGTCGCAATGGATAGCTACTGCAGGGCCGGAAACCAAACATGGGGGTCAATGATGACCGGGGTCCCTCCAAAATTGAAATGCGTTCTTCATATTTCTATATCGTATCTATTTTTGTTCAGTCTATCGATCTTTAAATCCCTTGCTATGGTTTCGATCATTTTTTACAATCCATTCTTTTCGCGTTTCGCGAAGCATGTTTTCAGTATAGTTTTGGGAAAGATTATTCTGGGATCATCTGGTCCCATCTAATGTAGTGTCCCAGATGATATCTGCTATATCGGATATCAAAAATTAGATATCTGGTACACACATTAATTATATGACCATTATATAACCATTAATATGACCATTATATGACCATTATATAACCATTAATATGACTATTAATATGACCATTATATAACCATTATATAACCATTATATAACCATTATATAGCCATTATATCATATGAATATCCCATTGGAGAAGCATTGAACTCACCGTGTTTCAGTCCAAGGATCTTCAGACCCACTTCTGGCAACTCACCAAGGTCCTGCACGTTCTTCCTCGGACAGGGTCTCGAAAGAAATGTTTGGTGAGTCAACGCTTGGATGCTCGAAAAAAGATGTTCATAATGAGTACATATTGGACTAATATAGTAGGGATATGATATATATATATATAGGATATATGAAAAATTGAAGAATGATAAATGACATATGATAAATGATATATGATAAATGATATGATACACGAGATTATATGACATGTGATTATATATATATATATATATATATATATATATATACACGACATTATATGACATATGATATGATATGATATGATGAGATATGATATGATGGTGATGTAATGGAATACACAACGAATATTGACCCTCCGGTGTCACCAAACATGGTTAGCTGGGAAATCTCCTATAAATGAAGTTTTAATGGGAAGATCATCCATAAAATGGGGGATGTTCCATTGCCACGTTTGACTATCGGATTGTATATTTAATGTGAATAATCACACATGGCACCTGAGTACCAAACCAAGGCAACCAAACAATGAGCCGGATACACTTCAACAATCTGAAACACTTCCAGAAAACAGGCCCCTTTGATCCTTTGCATCAAATCAATGGCAGAAACGAAATCTGGGGCATTTCAGCTGAGAGTCTCGAACTTCAACTCACCCTTGTAGATGAATCCTGTGTCACCCTCTGCGCATGACACAGTGACCTTGTCTCCTGACACGAGGCTGTGCTGCAACTGGAAAATCCTCGTGTCTCGTTGGTGTTGGGAGCATTCATTCCAAACTGGGCCCCCCGTTTATGACATAGAGAAGTTGGTGAACATACCTCCAACAACAATGATTTATGATACTTATAACCGCAGTTGATGGGGTATATAAAGCAACTTATAACGGGGTGCGAGTTGATCCAAATTGTAAGTGTCTCATATCCATTCAAATTTTCTGGGTCATTTTTGAATACCTGTGACACACCACCTGCAGCTTCAAGCTGATCTCCAAGGAGTGATCATCATGGTCCGGTCTAGGGGACCAAGGACTTCCACAATTGTACATGCAACACACATCTCAAACTTGCAGTCCACAATTTTTGCGAAACAAGTTGTAGCCCCAAATGACATGTTGATAATTTTCAAGTATATTTTTTACCCCCGAAAAGGAGAAAACAGTAATTGCCACCTTTACTGCGGCTTGGATGTTGCTAAATTCTCAAGATTCCACCATCCCACAGGGCTCCAATTTCATAAACCTCATTATTGTTCTACCCCGTTGTTTTACTGATATGTGGTATACCACCAAAACTCATCATTGATGTTTACTAATCCCATGATATACCACCAACCATTCGTAAATATCATCACATATAATCTATATCATCCATCCCCATGGTTTTTTAATGGAGCCACCATCCACCGTTGATCCCCGGCCTTTCTTCACCTTGTCGGTGGCATCGCCACATCCCACGATGGCCGGGATGCCCAACTCGCGCGCGATGATGGCGGCGTGGCAGGTACGGCCACCGCGGTTGGTGATGATGGCACCAGCCTTTTTCCTCGCTTTTCGTGGTGGATTCTAGGAATAAGCCCAATAAAGGTAATCACCCCCCAATGGATCATACGTTCTTCCCAATCAAGATAAAATACCCCCACTGGATGTTTTCCGAAAGATAGAAGTTGGCAACATCCAATCCGAAAAAAAAAGGTAGTCATACGTGAAATTAGATGTTCTATATTATAATCCGATGATGATATTACATGTAATATATCTTCATTTAGAGGATTCACCGGTGAATCATCAGATTCCCCTATGAAAACTGGCCATCCATGGCTGCTGTTGCCATGGCATCCATGGCATCCATGGCAGGTCAAGTGTCATGATGGGCTCCCAGTCTGGATCCGTCATGTCAGCCACCAGCACTTGACCCTGCTCGAACTCGCCCATCTGATCGATGCTGGTCAAGATGTTCACCTGGGCCGTTGCAAACTGAGGCAGCCATGGAGAAACCAGAAACCCTACAGGTGGGAGATGGAGGTTCCGATTAAATCACTCCCCAAACATCCCTCTGACCATCATTTTCATGAATGATACAATTCACCAACCTGAAATAGGGTCATGTTGGAGCTCATTATTGTGATTCGGTTTTATGGTTTGTGAATCGTTCTCGACAGTTACAATTTTAAACGCATCACCATGTTGGCCAGTTTTCTCTGTAAACCGACAGGGATTCATGAAGCAACTTTCTTCGAACATGGGGGGTTCTGTCAATAATTGGAAGCATGACTCTTCTGGGAACCTCCACCATTGGTAAACCTGGCGTACAGAGTTTCTTGAACAAACCATAAGATGATTCCTTCAGATGGTGTTCTTTTTCCATCCCATCACAAGGAAACAACCCAAAAAGATGCAGCATCTGGTAAATTCATCTAAAACACCATGCGGATTCATCATGCTCATAATTTCCTTTAATCTAGATCTTTAAAGGATTATAAGACACTATTTACCCATAAACAACACCCAATCCTTACGTAACACCCTATAATATCAATATCCAATACACCTGGACCTTCAAAAGTTCCAGCAGGTGCGCCTCGCCGCTGCCAATGCGCTTGCCAACTGCGCGGCCTTCAGCCACCTTCTCGCCACCTCCGTGGAAGGGGATCTTCGCCAAAAAAAACGGAGAAATTTGGGTTTAGTGTGTTTTTTATTGCTAAATGCTGGTGAACGATATTGATATGGGTCAAACTTGGGCCAATGGATTGGATTAATGGAACATTTGAAGAAGACTCAAGGGTTTACCAGGACATGCTACGCTGCTACAACATGTATAAATATACATGATCATCATGTCTCTATCACAATTAGTTGGGTTTCAGGCACCGCAGAACCAGATGGAATCAAATGGACCACAGCGATCCGATCGATGGTCGAATTTTGGATGAACCACTTGAGTCGTAGCCATGTTTTCTATCCGAACATGATACAACAATGTCCGCTTCCCCTGCACACTTCTAAGCTGCACAGCTTTGAACTGGGATCATCTAATGGAAACGAAGTCCGCAGCCATCGAATCAACAGAACCATCAGACACAGTAATTTGTTCATATTGTTCCAACACAGTATAGACAAGTATAATAAAAATCCATGAACCTTTGCCACCAACATCAAACACACAATCCAAAAACATCTATCAATAGCAATATGATAACTTTGTATATAGATATGTTTCCAAGGTTTTTTTGCCAGATTTTTTGTCACTGTTGGTTGATCCTGATTGATCCCAAAAAGTGTGGTTCCTGTCCCGGCCTTTCTCCAACATCTTGTACTCCTCGATGACACCGACCTTTTTCTGTGAGGCCACCGTCTCAGGTCGCGCCTGCACGATGTAGAGCTTGCCATCGTCGCCATCCCGGGCCCACTCGATGTCCTGCATTGGGGACCTCCCAAAGGTTGGTGGTGGCTGATGGTTCGTTATACCATGTACCTAAATCAGCCACTGTTGATCCCTGTAAGGCTTTACTATAGCTAATCATAGCTAAATTGCGTGTGCCATTTTCCTGGAAGGAACTGGCAAATTGGACATTGTGACATTCTATGTGATATTGTATGATATTCCATGATATTCCAATATATTCCAGCCATGTCGACGAGGCCTCCCCACATTGAACCGGCCATCATTGATAGATCCGTTCCCTTCCCCCCGGGCTCCATGGGGCGGCCGTAGTGCTTCTCGATCTTCACTGCCATCTCGGCCAGATCCTTCACCTGAAAAAAACACCATCGTTCCGCAGGAAAATGGGGATTTGACCGGGCAAACAATGGATTTTCGCCAGGATTTAGCCATGAACATATGGATGTCACCAACAAACATGTGGAGGTAACTCAGCAGAGTTTGACGGGCCAACATGATGCAACATGCAGATGTCAAGAAGGGAAATTGTGAGTTTAACCAAGCAACATTGGATTGAAAATTCAATCACGATTAAATCAATTACAATAACATTATATAAATCAGCATAAATCATACTAACATATATATATGTATAGATATGGGATATTGAGAAATCCACCAGAAATGTAGATCATGTCCAATGGGAACCCAGGGAAACCCATAGATGGCATAGTTTTTTCCCTCATTTTTAGATGAATTGCCCTGAAGAACCCACCACAAAAAAAATGGAAAAAATCACCCAATCACCCCGACGCACCTCCTGATCTGAGGCCGACCAACTGTTCTGCTCCTCCTCACTGGTGTCCACGGTTTCGGAGCCGCCTCCAGCCTGTGGCAGAACACCGGAGGAACTGCCATTTGGGGGTTTCCTGGAATGGGGGTACCCCCAAAATGGATCGCTGATAATGGGAAATCCTACTCAAATGGATGATGACTGGGGGTCCCCCTATTTTAGGAAACCTCTATATTAAATCATATCCCAATTTGACATCAAATTTCATCCATTGATCCATCTTCAACTCACTCAACTTCGCCTTGTAGATCATCTTGACCAACTTGGAACCCATGGTACGGGAGATGATGGAGTTCTTGCCTTCCGCCAAGGTCGGCTTGAAGACGTACCTCAGATGAGAAGATCAGACCCAGTTGGAGCCTAGGTCTTTTGCGTGGTCATCCTATTGGTAAACACTCCCAAACACTCCCCGAAAATCAGAGATGGGAGATATTGTTTTTATATATATATATATATTATATTATTTATATTATATACATTATTGATATTATTGATATTATTTATATTATTTATATTATATATATTATATATATTATATATATTATATATTATA
>Ga0126342_10001722_pt1 | contig 31887 bp, 33 predicted proteins | sample Cyp1metagenome_FD_92528 | JGI IMG/M metagenome (GOLD analysis project Ga0126342, IMG submission 92528) | Coral microbial communities from Lord Howe Island, Old Settlement Bay, Australia - Cyphastrea 1 metagenome | ecosystem: Host-associated > Invertebrates > Cnidaria > Coral ...
AATACATATTAATACATATTAATACATATTAATACATATTAATACATATTAATACATATTAATACATATTAGTATTTCAAAGTAGCCACCATACTATTTCATATTTTAAAATGTTTTAAACAAGCAAAAACCACATTTCCAAATTTCCCAGCGCCTCCACACAGCTGCGTTCCACAAGGCTGACCAAGTCAGCCACACTGAAGCCGTCGACGCCTTTTCACACGGGGATCTAATGGTGAATCATCGCGGAATTGACCCCAGTCATCCTGATGGAAAATGATGGTTTACCTATGGCCCATTATGATCCATTATGGCCCTATGGTTGTAAACCAATTCAGCCAATGTTCGATTTGAGGATTGTAGAAGACGATGGTTGATGGTTTATGATGGTTTATGCTTCTATTCAAGATACGAATTAGGAGGGACGATGAAAGGACTCCCATGTCTGGATGTTTGATTGGCAAAACTGACGAGAACTGTAGCCACACAGAGCCGCGAAGCCGCAGCTGAGGGCTGTGCGACCACCCCAATCATCAAGAGCACCTTCTGCTAGCAGGCCATGTTCAACCTGCGTCACAGGCGGAATCATCAGGCAATATATCGTTTTCTTATGTTTCTTTCATACAAATATGTGAAAAAAAACAATCTCTTCATGCCCGAAAAATGGGAACATGATGAGAAAGCTCTGGATTCAGTAGCGTTGACCTGTAGATTTCTCCGATTTTCCCCGTCTTCACGAGTGCATGGCCCCCCAACTTCAGCCGGGCCTCCCATCCTTCATCCTCCTGCGTGATGCCACAATTTCATGGTCGATCACCGTTTGCCTCACTGAATTTCTATTCCAACCCGACCTGAACAAAAAAATCCACTTAAGGATGATATATAAATAAATGACCATAACTATCCATAAATGGTCATAAATGGGGGGAAACCTCAATTTTTTCAGACCCAGTTGCATTGCCAGCCTTCTCCCGCAGAAGAGCCATCAGCATTTCTGGCCTCTCCTCCACAAGACACCAGTGCTGGTTAGTCTATGGGGTACCTCCATATATGGACCTATAAATAATCTATGGAAGTACCCCCATAAACATCCACGGTTTAAGCCGGCTATCTCTCTCTCTCTATATATATAATCATCATGGAACTTTCCGTTTTGTCATGGTACCTCCAAATCATCCATTGTCATCCATGAAACCATCCAGCTATTGGGGATCATCAAAATAGACGTCCTCCATAGACACCTCCAGATGGGATAACATGGGAGGGTTCCCACTGTCCTTCAGCTCGGGTTGTCTGATCCCAACCTCACAATTTCAGCTTCACTCATAGCATGAACCGAGAGTGAAGTTGCACAAAAAGTCACTATCTGCACTAGTGACATCACTATGTCTTCATGGGTCAACAATGGTCGACGGTCGTTGTGAAAAATTGGACGCTGCAAACAACGACTGAATATGACTGCAGTCTGTGGTTCAAAAGGGGTCTAAAATTCCGACAGCCCATGATTGAAATCGTTGTCGTAGCATCTAAAATTAAGAACATTTGGAGAACATTTGAAACTTTGGGTACATTTGGAATATTGGATCTGCTTTCAATCAAACAGATGTGGATCTATAGTATGTGTATATATTTATAGCAACCCCCAAAAAAGAGAGAACACTCTGGAACAGTGTTTCCAAGATGTTAGTTCTATGATATTACTTCATATATTTTCCAGAACTTTCCAGGTTTCACGCTGTCTCTATGACTTGTGATTGCACCTTGTGCTCCAGGGCTGGCCATGACCACAACATGCGGTGGACCGCTGCATCATCCGGCATGGTGGCCACCAGCGCAACTTGGGCACCGCTGGATCTCACCTGGCACAAGCGAAAGGGGAAATCCTATGGCTCTTGGGACCCGAACATTTAGGCCGACCGCGGCAAACTCCTCGTTTTTTGGGACATGTTTTGAACATCTTTTCTGCATGAAACACTATGAAACCCTACCATATGTTGAGATATCCTCAGTACGCCCCTATTTTTTTTGGGGGGACATGACAAACCCATTTGGGACCTGCTCCGATATCAACTTTCAGGCCGCCATCGTTTTTTCCCGCCTCTGGTAGAAGGTCAAGCAGCATCTCAGCAATCAATGGGGAGCGCTCCTGCCAGGACGATAATTATGGGTTTGAGTCGGTTTGAGTCCATTTTGAGTCTTAACATGTCTTAACCATCCAATAATTGGGGTCAATTTTGACCCATACCCAGGGACCCATAGAGATGACCAGCCTCTGTGACTGAAAGGTTGGGAGCACCAGGTTCGACGTCTGGACCTGGTCTGGTTCTCAAGTTTCAGAGGTTTCACATGACCAGTTTCCTGAGTACAGAACAAAGAGCACCGAAGTCGTCCAGCCTTCAGACAGAAATCCAAAACATGTATAGAGAACAGAATTGGCATTTTTCTGTTGCAGAATTTATATGAATTTATCACCCAAACTTCTCAGATCCAAACAAAACGGCACAGGGAGAGTACCAACATGCGAAGCTCAGGATGGCTCGCAGCCAGTCCTGTCAGATGCGCCATGGCGCCATGAACTGTTCGTGACAGCCTTCACTGGGTCACAGCTGAGAAATGTTGTTGCTTTTTATTGGATCATGCATTGCATATCCTGAAGTATGAGGCTGGTTCTAGAGGCTTCAATATATATTGAATATCCTTACTAACCTTACTCAATGCTTTTTCTTGGGCCATGTAAACCAACCATTGTTTTTGAAATTTATCTTGCCACAAGTCCCATCTTGGCACCTGTATTACTCTGAACTTCTTGCCGGGTTGGCCCAGTTTGCGGCAAATCACCTGCTTTTTGTGGCATGCAGTGGGATGGTGGATTGAGCGCCAAGCATCATCAGCATCATCCAGTTAAACAGTTAGCGACCATCATCCCCATCACATACCCTCTGGATATTTAACATAGCTATGGAAAATGGCCCATAGAAATAGATGATAAGCATAATTATTGACCGTGACTTACCTCTTAAAAGGGACCAACCAGGTAGTGACCATGATAGATCATCAATGTAATTTTACCGTTGGTTTACATCTGTTTACAGGTGACATTGACCGTGATTTACTGTTGATCTACAATGATCTACATCTGTTTACCTATTTACCAACGACGTAACGATGTCTTGATCAACCCTTAACGCCCACCTGCAACGGCAGGACGCCCTGTGATGCCAACTGGGAAAGAACTCGCGAGGCCAAGCGGGTCTTTCCGGACCTGGGAGCTATAATCCCATATATAAGTGGGGATATTCCACATATATATAATTATATATATATACATATTATATATACACATATAATTAACTGTTCTTTTTTCACCCATTTATGAAATGGGATGCACCCCCAAGCAACATCAAGCAACCACTTTTGTGGGGGGAAAAAACCAGGGGCAGCCCCAAAAGCTTGTAAAGCACCAGGTTTTGTTGACCTATCTTTTTTTAAAGGCCATACCTCGCATTGACCTGAGTTCGACGACTGTGCTGCGAGGCGTTGGCGCAGCAAGAGACTGATGGTTACTGTAAATGCAAAACCGCTGGTATTTTATGGTATTTTTACCTTTTTGAACATTCCAAAAATATGTCATGCAAGAAACCATGTAAATAACAGTTTTTTTTTGCAACTTTCGTGATCTCCAGTGGTATTTACGCAATGTTTTTGCCTCTGACACCGCAAAAACAACATCTATTCATCTTTTTTCTGGTTTGATTATGGTTTTCAAATTTTAAACCATCGCTGCTACTTACACGTTCTTCGCATTCTTAAACAAGAGACAAAGCAAACAGATTGAACAAAGCCTTCAGGACTGCTTCCAAAAAAATGGAACACATCGCAAAAAAAACTTCCATGCAAATCCTTCCGAAATTGTTCCAAAAGAGATGAAGAGCATGTTTCTGAAGCAGGTCCCCAAACAAAAGCAATAGATTTCAAGTCCACCCTGCGATGAAATGGCAACTGACCTCCGCGAAACAAAGGGCCAACTATGGCGGAGCCACACGATACGCCGCAGCTCCAAAATATAGGAATGTCCGGAATGTCCACCATTTATGAATAATTGTCCCATTAACATTATCCATTTAGTTCGGGGATTTCTCATGTTTGATTGCCGGAGGGTATATCGTGAAAATATGAACATGTGATGTGCGATACTCCACTGCCATGCTCAATGACTGGAGAGGACCCTGAAGAGGACCACTGCCATCCTCAATATATGACGACCATGTCGTGGGCGAGTTGTTGACCCAATATGTGTCGATTCGGTCAACTATTGCAACAGATTTCCTGGAATTTTCTTCCACCCAATCCAACTTGAGAATTGCTGACACTGTTGACACGGGTCTAGGGTGGAAACCCAGGAGGTCCGGTGATCGCGATCATGCCTGGCAGTTTCTTTAGAGAGTTGGGTGAAAATCATTGAAATTCATTGAAATTCCAGAAATTTCTTCAAGATGGCTGAAGAAATTTGAAATGATTTGAGGTTACAGCTTGCAAATTTGAAGAGAAATTAACATGAGACATCAGTGAAGCCTGGAGTCCTTATGCTGCTGCGCCCTGCACAGTCCAAGATGGACTTTGACCTCGATTATTTCTTTTAATGAAATGCTTCTCTGGATAAACATCTTAAACTAAATAACAAATTTGACACAATCATATACAATCCAGTCGACAGGAATCTCCATCCTGCAGAGAATCCCAGCTTTCCATGCCTTTTTAACATTGTTCAACAGCAAATCGTCACATAGACGTTGACGTTGACAAGTGACAAGCCGTTGCTACACTTGGGGAGGCTACCTATATCATATATTATATAATTGTATATATATATATTATAATTATATATTTTATATAATTATATATCTTATATAATTATATATCTTATATAATTATATATCTTATATAATTATATATCTTATATAATTATATATCTTATATAATTATATATCTTATACAATTATATATATTATATAATTATATATATATATATTATAATATTATATAATGTGGTACACCCAATGCCATAAATCTACCATGATTGCGAATGGTTTCTACCCATTTATCCATCCATCCAGCTCAGGTCAATGCGCGTTGGCACCGCTTTTGCCCAGGCAGGCCTTTTGGTGACCCAACAAAAACGGAGCTTCTTTGGATGATGGGCCATATTTCCATGTAATGTCTGGATATGTCCGGCAATCAGCTCCATGGCTTGCTGGATTTTTGTCCCGATGATGTTTAAGATGATGTTCCAATCGCGAAGGTCAAATTCCAAGAGGACAACGGACACCGTGAAGGTGCCAAAGTCTCAATGACACCTTTGAATGTCACCAAAACTGCAAAAACAACTATAGTACTTGAGCATACTTCAACATATCTTCAGCACTTGATTGATGTTCTCCCAGGATCAGCAATTGTGCATCCAATTGCTCAAGCATGCTCAAGCATCGCCTCCACTAAGTGACGCAGCTGCTCGGCCGGCTGTGAGAACATAGTCATCTCATCGATGGCACGAGCACCTCTAAGGGAGCAGACAAGCTGTGCGATTGTCTAAAGAGTTGGTCATTATATTACAAACATTTATTAACCATTATTAACCACTCTTAACCATTGTTAACCATCTATAGCCATGGTTTATAAAATCGGAAACAGGGCAATCATTTCTAAAGCCTAAAGCATGGCAATCATTTGGCTTCCAAGTACGTACGCTGGTTCGCAGAGCTTTGTAGTGCAGTGGACCCTGAAACTCAAACGATTTCAAACAACTTGAAGTGGAATCTATTGAATTTCACGAAAACACAACATAAAAGAACTACATCAGTCCCCTGCACCCATGCACAGCTGCTGGCTTGAGAATCTGACTGAAAGGAGGCACCAGTTGCAGGACGCCCGGCCAGTCCTGGACCAACCATGGCACAGCTGCAACCCAACATCAATGCAGAAACCTGCAAGATATGTTAGCAATGTGGTAAAGCCACTAGTAAACCTTCAATTTGGGTATGGTTTACACCGCCCATTTACATCATTTACATCATTTATGGCAAAGTGGGGATCGTTTCCTCATAGGATTCACCCCATGACTGGTTGTTTCAACGGCATGAAAAGCGTAAAAATGGATTCAGATATCCCCCAATATACTGGTTAGTATAATCCCCACACTAATCATCAACCAACCATCATTTATCAGTTATGTATAGTTATGTCATATAGTTTGTTAATTGAAATCCAAACAACATCAACCAACCAGGGGCCGAGTGGCAGCCACTGCTCACATTCACCACCCAGCCTCTGGTGGAGGGCGCGGTGCGCGAGCCCACAAGAGTCCTGGAAACCATCTGTATCATCCCTACCGATATGGATACATATGGGTTATGGTCATCCTACCATGAAATAGAGGAATTCTTGCATTAAGACACCACGGTTGTGAACAATAAAAAACCCGGCTTCAGCAATGTCTCCTCACCTGATACAAATGCTGGTGGGAAATGATAGGATGATAGGATGCATCTTTTTAACGATCAAAAGCGGAAAGACATCACTTTCAAATCGAACACCCAAGCGATATCAAAACAGGATCGAGGCCTTGCCAGCTGCACCAGAGCCCTCTGAGAAAATTGCTGAGTCCTAGAGGCTCCAAATCTTGCTTGGACCACTCCGAATCGACAGTTTCCTGGTATCCTCATGTGGGGCAAAAACGACAACTGACGACAAGAGTCTGGAGAAACACACAACTGGAATGCAATGAATCGCTCATATGGCTTTGTCTGAAAGTAGGATACCCCATTCAATTCACTGGTTCATCATCCTCCCATTGAAGATAGCTGACACAGATGGGGCATACCGGGTATACCCTATTTTCAGACCCATGTTCTCTGCATCACCGGTCCGCTGAGTCCTACACGATCCATCGAAACAGCCACCGCCGGCTCGCCGCCCGCAAGGCTCTCGGCCGAGAGTCGAGTGAAGGGCGGCTTGGCGCCGTTCGTCCTGGTGTGCCCCATGGCGATCGCTGAACAAAAAACGAGCGTCAATGATGTGGCCCATCCAACAGTTGGCTTCAATGAATCGCATTCACACACACACACACTATAAGTATACTTGGATGTGCATCCCACTTTTATCGGATCCGTGGTGTTTTCAATCCATATACAACCCCTACGATCGGTAGAAGTTTCCCATATACAATGGGATATCAATCCCTCGCAGGCAAGGCTCCGGAAGTCGCGAGCTGCCCCAACGGCAAGTCTGATGTACACCAGAACGGCCTGAATTTTTTCTGGTGGCTGGGACTCCATTGTTTCTGTCTGGAAGATACAATATTAGATTATTAGATAAACTGTTTGTATTTATTATCTATATCATATTAGATACATTTATATACTTATTATATAGCATCTATATAGTCTCTATATAAGATTAGATACATTATATAACAATTATAATGTCTATCTTATTCATTGTTATTCTATATATTTATTAATATTAGTATTAGAGACAACTTCGAAAATAGATAAAATCAGTTAAATTTGCCTTAGCCGCACCTGAGTCTCCAGTGGTTCCTTCTCCAATCTGACAGAGCTTGGAAAGCTGGGAGACCTGGAACGGAGTGGGGCTTTTCAAAGTCATGGGGGTACCCCAAAATCTTCCAAAATCTTCCAAAATGGGCTATATAGTATCAATGGGAAAACCAATGCTTTGGGGTACCCATATTTTAGGACACCTCCAACATGGAATTTTTATATTGGGTAACCTCTGGAAACAGCAGAAGCAGAACCGAAAAATGCCATGTGTACTGGGTGTACTGGGCTTGTATCCTGAATCAACCAGTCTGGACAGTCTGGACTCTCTAAGTTTCCGACGCCAAGTCCAAGCCCAAATCCACCTGGCGGCAACACTGCCGACCCTGGGCGACATGTTTTGACATTTCAGCTTGACCAGTTGACCAGCAAAAGCATCTTCGAATTCCGGACCCGTTGCGCGACTTTTTCTGTTTTCCGGAGTTCAAGTCTATACATTATGTCGTTCTTGGATCTATAAGCTCATTGCCCTCGTCTCCACCTGACCTGTGATACCTGTGATTGCAAAGCACGACTATTTCCAGACATGGGTATGGGTGGAATATGGTCGAATTGGGGTAAACAAAAAGTATTTAATCATATGCATTCATCTTGGGGGCTGATAATTTTGACCAATACCCACATGCAAGATCATCAAAATTATGTTGAATGCTAGTTGCTTTGTCACACTTCGCGGGAAAACATGGGCAACAAGTGAGAGAGAGAGCGCCGCAAAAGTTGGTGGCACAGCGCAACCTCACACTTTGGAGAGCTTGCCACGCGTACCAATCATTGACTCAGACCCAGGTTCATCAAACATCACCCACAAAGACACCACCATTTCTATATGTTCCTGCCGGATACCTTGGCAAATCAGAACCTTCTGGCTCAAAGACCTTGATGTAATCGATGTCAAAGAATGCTTTGCTTTTCAGCGCCTCTTCGGCGCTCGGATTGGAGATATAGAGGGTACAGCAGTCCGTGGCAGGTTCTGTGACGTGTCCTGCAGGGGTAACTGTCCCATTTTGGGATTGGACATCACCTGAAAAAATAGCCATCTAGTAGACCATATACCTAATGGTTGGGTGATGTTCAATGGGGACATTTAATGACCCATGTCCTGGAATGCAATAATCTGGAAGATAGCCAGTTGCTTTGCACTCCTCGCAAGCAAACCAGGAGTTTCCAGCCCAGTCACCACAGATGGCAATATTGAGAACAATCTCTTGAGGTCTGGCTATGTCCGAGCAGGTCTCGGCATCAAATGGCATGAATGCCATTCGCCATGCATCTTTCCTTGGTCCATGGAAAATACCCCATTGATTGGTTTAAGGTAAAATGTCATAGGAACCCCCAGCCCTTTCATAGGAAAAAACATGCTTTCCGGTTGAGATCTTCCCAAGCAATCCATCAATTTTCTGGATCAATTTTCTCAAATTTACAGGTACCCTCTGGTAATTTAACATAGCTATTGAAAATGACCATTTATAGTTGATTTTCCCATTAAACATGGTGATTTTCCATAGTTATGTAAACGTTTACCAGAGGGTATACAAACCCAACATTTCCCAACCAATCCTTCGATCCCATGGATTGTTTCTGGGTCAAGTTTCCAAGTGTTTGGTTTCGGAGCATTCGACTCCAAGTCAGCTGGGATTTCAGCTTCAGGGATGTGGAAGCTGGTGATCCCGCTGGCATCCCACAGCAAGGCTATGACACCTGGCTGCAAAAACAGGGACTTCTTTGAAAGGACCCAAGAACTGGGGATACGTAACTCGCCGTTGGCTATTTAGCATCATGGAAAATCACCAGTTCTGACGAATCATGGTAAATATATACAGCTAAATCATTCATAAATGGTCTGTTTTTCATAGCTATGTTGAATAGCCAAAGGGTATAGAATATGTGGATATATCTGGTGATGTGTAAATATATTAGATATATAAAATTATATATGTATATGTATAATATATATATATATACATATTTATATACATTATATATGTGATGATAACCATACAATATTGGTAGTTGATACCGACCCGTCAGTTGTATCTTTGGTAAAAACATCTATGCCAACGACTGTCATCCCGACATATCCTGTATCTATTTAATCTATTTCATGCTGGGGAGAATGTCGATAGCGTTCCTGTAGTTCTTCATAGCAATTTCCAGCTAGAACCAGCTAGATTACTAGTAGTTTAAGGCCCTAGAATGACTCATCAACAATGATCTTGGATGATTTTGGTCACTCACTTTGCACCTGGATTCTTAGCGTACCACTCGCCATCTTTCCGTACTTGCGGCGGCATACAGCCCAGCTGATTGCTACTGTAGTTGGTGTAGCAGTTCACAATCATCTTGGGGTCCTTGGATCGCTGCGTCTTTTGGGCAATGAACATACCATCCAAGTAGATCCCCCATTGGGAGGTTTCTTAAGTCATGGGGGATCCCCAAGTCACCATGGGTTTCAATTTTCAATACAAAGTCATGAACATCCATTTTCCTTGGATTTTTCGGGACCCCCATGACTAACCCCATTTTGCTGTGGATCAAGCTGGATTTGTTAACATCCAAAACAACAACCACCGCGACGCCAGGGGTCAATGCCCTTGATCTTCCGAGCGCATTTCCGAAGCTTCTGGATATTCAATTTGCAGGCGCGGTCGGTGTGAAAGGTCACCTTGTTACTCTCATCATTCGCATACTCAAGGATATCCAACTCTCCACCTGTCAAAGATGAAGGGTAAAAAATATAGTATTTCACTAATCTGATTATAAGGGGAATATTGATTCATCATATTCATCTGGGTAAACGGTATTTCACTAACCTGAAATAACACATAAAAAAAACTATATTGGGATGATTCCCCGTATACGAACCATGATTCCAGTGAGGTCACAGTGAGGTCTCTATAATTTACCCAGATTCAACAGATTCATGGCTACCCCCATTCACTATTCCATGGTATCCCATGACATGTAGTATCTAGTAGTAGTAGTTAGTAGTTGCTGAAGTAAAACAACAGTAACTGGTGGTATTTTTTGCCAACTTTTTGATAACCAGTTGGTCACTTTGGAACTGGATTAAGCTCACCTTTTGGCCACCGGACATCGCTGTTCACCATCCAAAAGGCTGGCCAAATGCCAGGGCCATATGGCACATGCTTGTACTTCATGGCCACAATGAAACCCACATCAGGTCGCCATGCCTGCGCAGAGTGAAGCATCACAGATCGACGTTTGAAGGGTTGCACTTGTTCACCTACTCGAAGGATAGCACCTGCAGATGATGCATGTACCACACCTTCAAAGAAGGCTTCGCTTTTGTTCAGATACCATTCGGCACCTCGTGTTTCGCTCTTGTTGATGAATTGCCAATCATCAAAGAAGGTCTCACCCTCGGCGCTCCATGCCAGCTGGTATATGTCATGGAGGCTGTCACATCCTGCGGCTTTCTTGGCTCGGAAAGCTGGGAGTCCCAGGGCGGAAGCCTCGAAGACCATGCTGGGCCCATTGTCCATCTGCTTGCACTCACGCGGACCGGAGATCACACCATTCTCTTCGGGACCCAGGTAAGGTTTGGGATGGGCTGAGAAGGAGGTCAAGAGACAACCACCATCTTGCCAATAAGAGAAATGTTCACATCCAAACGTGCTGGCACAAAATGCTTGACATGCAGCCGCACTGACCTGTCGAGTATTTCCGGTCTTGGGCATCTTGAAGTCTCCATTAGATTCCACATAAAATGTTCTGTTCTTCCAACACTTCGTCGTAGCCATCCCGGAAAGGTCAAACTTCTGAATTGTGTCATAAGGGAGATTGGTCGCTGATCTTTCTTCTGTTTGAGAAGCAGACCTTCTAAAGCCAATGAACAAGGTCACCACAGCCACTGTGACAATCGCTGCAAATCCACCGCGAAACTTGCTGCTCTTGGCACAACCCTGATCCATGGCGACCTGGGATTCACATTCCACCAAGGGATCTATCGCGTCAGTCATTGCTGTCGCTAGCACAGCAAGGCCAGCACGCCAAGCTGGCCAAGGAAAAAACACTATACTGACTATACTATATACTGGGTTTGATCTACAATTCTAGGCAACAAACAGTTGGCAGACGCATGCAAACGCTATTACTGCCCCAAAATCCTTGATAAGTAGCCTTTGGAATGCAAACCTGGCTACGCGAAACACCAATTTTCACCGTGAAAAACATCAGTCGCTTTGCTTTTCATCGCCAGATTCGATGACAAGCTGCAGCACCTCGTAAACCCCACAGTCATCATCAGCACAGATTGCTGGCTCCACTTGCCGCCTGTGCGGTGACACTTGCGGCAGAGCTGGTGAAAACGTGGGCGAAAAGGCTGACATCAACAAATCCAGTAATTATCTAATTTCCATTTCCCATGCATTTCCCATCCTTGTCTCTGGATTTTTAGTCTTGACATGTCTTGACCCATCCCAAACAAATATGATATATTCTCATATATTCACCCATTCCCCATCCATTTTTTCTTGGAATACTTATTACCCTCTGGTAATTTAACATAGCTATTGAACATGGCCCATGTATAGTGGATTTTCCCCTTAAACATGGTGATTTTCCATAGTTATGTAAACGTTTACCAGAGGGTACTGTATTCTGCTGTAACCTACCAAATCAAGGTTTATCCACTGACATCCCGTGCCATAAACTGGGCCCCCCACTGATAGATGTCCGAAATGTCTGAGAGGCCCTCGTACAAATCCACCTGGCCGCGAAATGCTGGGCCGATTTCAAGGTGACCCCAACAGGGGTGCAAAATATATAGCAGCCCCTCATTGAATTGAAAAAAAATAGAAAATTGTTCTAACATCAATAATCTAGAATAGATATACAAAAATCATCAAACATCAATAACAGTAATTGACATTATGACTCTATATGAATTACAGTACGTTTCAAACATTTTGTGGGCTTAAGGAGATCAAACCTTGATTTCGAATATATGCGGATGTGACATGATGCGACCAAGCTGAGAACTTGGAAACAAATCCTGAAATGTGTTGGGTCAACATCCGCTGGAAGGGCACTATTACTACGTAATACTATTACTACAGTATCCAATCACTTCCAATCACTGTGGATCAAGGTCTTTCCCAGATGTGTTGGGTCAACCTCCGCAGTATGGAAGGGGATTATGCCCATGTTCCATTTTCCCATCCAATAATGGGGAACATAGGGATCTATCATGGTATATCATCCACCAACCTCGCTGCCGGAAGTTCCAGCATCTGGCACAGATGTCGCCGGTGAATCCTTTGAGGCCTCGGAAAAGGATTTTGAAAAACCGCAGGTTAAATGGCTTCGGAAGTGAAAACGAAGAAAGGGACCCCCAAAAAGTATCAAAACATGCCGTTTTCACTGAGAGTTCAACCAATTTCTCTGGCCGCAGCAGCAGGGGTGCTCCATCAGCAACTTCAATCTCAGCACAAGAAATTGCAATGTTCATCCTGATATATCCTGATTGTTGTTAGATTTCCAGTGCACGGATCATGACATATCATGACAATCCACTCTCAGGGGAGACTGCGGCGACTGCGGAGCTCCTTTTTTGATCTTTATCGACAAGTCCTAGCCACTGAGGTTCACAAGCACCAAACAATTGCAAGGGCTGAAGCGGCTGAAGACCGCGGCTAGGAATGAGGCTAGCTGCAGCAAATGGTCTCTAAGTCTTCGGTCTTTGCGAATGTTTGCGTCTAGCCATGGCCCGGCGTTCCGCAAAAAAACGGAAGAAGAATCTTTCCTTAGCAAGATCAGGCTGCTCGAGCCACATCACAAAGAACACACGCTTAAAACCTGTTGACCCGTCAGCATTATTGTAACATGTTGTGGCTAATACATGGCTAGTGAGCTAGTGTATCCATCAAGTGTCTGAAAATGCGAAGCAGGCCAGACCATAGTCAGGAAGAGGACAATCTCGAAATATTGCATCCCAACAGTCAAGATTTTCAGGTTCGGAAAAATGCCCTCCATTTGCTGGGACATCAATGGCTGGTGCCGGCGACATCTGAAATTCTTGACTCATCCGCCCTGAACAAATGAAGGCAGAAGGCATTCCTGCTCTGCTTGCGGCTCTCATGAGACTCACAGAGTCTCCAACTACCAGAATCCTTTCTTTTGGGCCAGACACGAGATTCCCAAGATTCTCAAGCTCCTCAGTGTCCTCAGCCACTTCAACAATTGAGTCATAGTGCACTCCCAGTTGCAGACCTTCCTCCAATTCCATTCGGTAGTTCAGCAGAACGATCTGTACCCCAGCAGATTTGAGTTCCATCAGACAGTCCCGAGCCCAGGGAAAGACCTTGTCGCCATAGATGGTACCCTCTCAGGGCTTTTCTCGTGGTCGCCACGGCCCCACTGAAACGTCACCCAACTTGGGGTTCAACATCCAGTTATCTATTCACATTCCATTCCAGTTTTTCAACATTTGGGTGTCTGGAAATGGAACAAACTTTTTATAGCCAATTTCATAAGGACACTTCTGATGATAAACCATCAACATATTATCAACATGTTGTTTTTTAAACCAACATTGTCCAACATTTTCACAGAACCCCTGCCTCTCCCCCTACCACGATGACCTCAAGGTTCAACATGACCTCCTGCAGTCCTCCACCCAGCCAGCGCGGCTTGGCACACCGGAGAACCCGACCGCGACAGCGACCGCGGCGGAGTGCAGCGGCAAACGGCACAACTGCTCGCAGAAGGCCGCGGTGGCCAAGTGTTGGCGCTTCGGGGTGGCGCACGGAAAAGCCCAAGGTCCCATGGGTCAAACTTGGGAAATTGCCCACTTTGTGGCAGTTGAAACAGTTGAAACTAGAAGATTCTGCTTGCATCCTGAAAACGCTACCGTGATGATGGGTTTCGGCATACTATTCTAAATGGCAACTGGGATATTACCTCCCACTCATACAAAGTGGTGCCCCCCAGTTCTGTTTGTTCTTCAGATCTTGTTGTTTTCCGTTCACACCGTCACCAACCCATCAGCTCAGGTTGATGCTTCGCCATGTGCTTTCACCAGCGCTTCGAAGCGTCGTCGGAGCGAGCCCATCTCCCAAACACCTCTGGTGAAATCACCGTGATTCACGGGTCTGGGGACACCAATGGGGACATGGACCAAAGATTGGGATCAAAACGATCAAACCATGGCCAGGAAATCGTCGATTTGATTCGAGTTGCCACAGTTCCGAATTTCACCAGCTGACACTGAGAATTTCTTCCGAGATCAAATGAAGGCAGAGCAGGCCTGCCTTCTGCACTCCGAAGTCTGGGCACCAATTCCACTCTTGGGACGTAGGCGGGTACCTCCCAGAGTTGGTGGGCAAATCCTCCAAGACAGACTTGAAGATTTGCCAACAAAAATTGGATGGTTTTTATCACGTTTAAGTCCGTTTAAGTCATTTCAAATGTATTGCAAACTGTGAAATGCTGTTTGTTGAGCATTGTTTGAAATGCGCAAGAGTTGGGAATATCCCTATGATTTCTGGTGAAATCTCCTCCGTTTTTAATGATTTTCCAATATCTTGTGTATGGCCTAAATATTATTAAATATTGTCAAATATTGTAATAGTGGCACGAAATTGGGCACCATTTGGAGCACGATAAAAATAACCAAAATCATATATGTGCCAAACGATATGCTTTGTGATTGGATCTAGAATATCTAGAATTATATACAGTATTCAATATTCAATAGTATTCAATATTATTCAATGTTCTTCTAGGTTTTGGAGGCTGGCTTAGCTCCGGCCAGATCCTGGCCTAAGCTCCGAAGAGGAAAACAATACAAAACCACGAGTTTTTGGTTTTACCGCACTTCTTTCATTTTCAGAGCACGAATAAAATAAAAACAAGAGCACGAACTTTCATGAACTTTCAACATAATTCAGACCATACAGCACGATTTGGCGCACGATGAACCGCGAATAAAAGCACGCATTGGAGCACGATTTGGTGCACGACAAACCGCAAAAAAAAACACGCATGGGAGCACGATTTGGTGCACGACAAACAGCGAGAAAAAGCACGCATTGGAGCAGGATTTGGTGCACTACAAACCGCGAAAAAAAAACACGCATTGGAGCACAGTTTGGTGCACGACAAACCGTGAAAAAAAACACGCATTGGAGTCATTGGAGCATGATTTGGTGCACGACAGAGGAAACAATTTACTGGACATCCGGCTTGATTTCACATGTGTTGGAAGCAGTTTATTTCTGAAAGGAACATATGGTGCTCTAAATGGTGGTATCTTTGGTGCTTCTTCTAATTATAGAAACTTATATTATGAAAAGCACGCTTTTTAGATCTTTTTAGCACCATTATGCTATTTGGTGCACGAAGAAATCAATTCAAAATACAAGTAGCAATCCTCAAGTTTTGTCAGCACCACTACCAATAGTCTATACCTTCATGAAAGACTGAAGATTGCAAACATTACAGAGAAACCACCAGCAACAATTTCCCAACAGATACACCAGACCAGGAACCATAAAGTAGAAGACGATTTGGTGCACGACAAACAGCGAGAAAAAGCACGCATTGGAGCACGATTTGGTGCACGACAAACCGTGAAAAAAAACAGCATTATAATTCTTGCTCCAGCACAGCAGCAAACCTGACAAACTAGTAGATGAAGTTTGATGGGAAGTTTGGATAGTGTAGGATTAATTTTTGATACTTGATATGGTTGCGATTCCCAATCAAAGATGGTTTTGAGAAGTGATTCCCATGTCCTCTTTCTCCTAATCTGATGTGTGCAAACCACCACATGTCTACACTGAGCAGAATGGACGGGCTTTGTTTCCCAATTTTGAACCATGGTCCCACTTTGAAATAATCCTTAAGCAAAAAAAATGAACATGTCCCCAGGCCCAACAATCCTTGAAGAAAAATGCGTTGATTTTATGGTGCTCTTTTCTGGTGGTGTTTAGTAAGGAACCCTTTTACTGACTTTTACAATATTTAGGAAACAGACAACCACTATCATTGTTCCTTATCGCACCATCTGTTATGCTGATTCATGCTGATTCGCAGCCCATTTCCGTGCTTTTTGCTTGGTGTTCCGTAGCGGTAATCTTTGTCTTCAAGACCAAATTCAGGACATTCATGGAACATTTCTCGGTGTTCGCTTACAGTAATGTTTATCTTCAAAACATTCATGGACTGTGGGTCATGTCAAACTGTGTCTAGACACCGTGCCTGCCAGCAGCGCCAAAGCTTTACCAGCCCAAAGCAGGGGACGTGAAGACAGTTTGCGAAGGTGGCCTTAGTTTTGATGGAAAAAAAACTGGAAGACATTGGAAATGACGGCGACAGATGAGGGTTTCTTAAAATGGGGATACCCCAAATCCTCCCAAACTTAGAGCTTTTTATCATTAAAACCCATGGTGACTTGGGGATCCCCTATTGTCAGACGCGCCTAACATTGTAATAGATGTGGCCAATAAAAAAAGGCCAACTGTAGGAAGAACTGAGAAAGCCACGCCGAGAATGATGTGCCCGCGTGGAACCTGCCAGCTGCTGTTCCCAATTGCATCGCTGAGTCGTGACCGGTGTGGACTTGCGGGATGTCAGTGATGTCAGTGATGTCTATCTTTCGACAACTCCTGCCTTGTCACTCACCACTAGCTGAAGAAGCTGCATATCTTCTGGTCTAGCAGGAAACACCAGCAGGGGTTCTATTGGGGACACCGCAACATTGCCGTCATTAATGGGGAAATGATCATAAACGGATGGTGCGACAAACGGGGTACCCCTTTTCGCAAGGTCAAAGCCAAATGGGTCGTTGATAAAGAGATGAACGACAAAACCAAAGAACGACAAATATATCCTTTGGCAATTCAACAGAGCTTGGACAAGCACCATTTTAAAGGGTAAATCATCTATCACTAGGCCATTTTCATCCATTTTCCATAGGAAACTGTCAAATTACCAGAGGGTACATCCTCCGAATGCGCCCAGGACATCTTTTGGGCTTGGCTGTGTTCAAAACTTCCAGCCACGCCTCAAGGTTTTGGATCTCGACATGTCAAGCCATGTGAGGCAACTGGATAGGCCACTGGCCAAAGAGTCCAAGTCCTGGGTTTCATAATCATAGGGAAAATATTCATAGGGATAATATGATATATTAATATGATCACCAACCATTGGATCTTATGGATATACTATTTTCAATCAAACCCATTTGCATTAAAAAAACGTCAGAAAACCATAGAAAACTATGTCATTATCATGGGCCATTGATTAATAACATTCATGTAGCATTCAGTAGCTGTCCTCTCTTGCTCATGACGCTCATGATGTAGAGAAGCCAAGGCAAAAACCATCGAACTGATGGCCATCGTGATCCCTCCATTGCCCCCGGCGAAAAATGTCGGACGTCCCCGTGCCCAGGTCCTTCTCATGCACGAGACCCTGTGGAATAACAATTTCCTGCGCCGAGCAGCATATCATGTCATCATATATTCCTGCTGATTCCTGCTGTCATTGAACAACAAATTAGTGATCACCAAAAGATATTTGATATAAGTTTGCGCAACGTAATATCATGTTTTAACCCGTCAACATATGCTTTTCTCCCTGTTCCACAGAGCTTTCAGAGCTTTCAGTGTCAGCATTTTTTGGGAGGCCACAGCAGCACATCATATTCGATCATCCAAAAAAAACACGTGCCAGGGCAAAAGTTCACTGCAGCCAGCACTCTGATGGGGTCAACATCAGGTTTCCAATGGTTTCCATAGATGTTCCATAGATCCAGCGTCTCGTAAAGGGTGGCCATTGGAGCCCGGTAATTTGAGCCGAATCATGTCATTCCAAACATCAAATCATTTGACCTGGTCTTCAATGGCAACTTCCAGTGTCAATTCTGATCCTCAATACAATGCGAGTATACTGTGGGACCGCAGCCTGTTCCTCAAAATGAAGAATCTTTGCGCTGCGTGGTAGAACTCACGAAAGACTCAGTCCTCAAGAAGAGCAAACACCCTCAAGTGGAAGCAGTTTTCACCTCCACTCCCTGAGGAAATTGGGACCTTGGTGAACAGATTTCTGTCTATACCCAACTCGACGCAAAAAGTGTAGCTGTATGAGCTTACTGCAAGACCATCTACGATTGTCCCTTTTTAACACTTTATCTATGGCATTCCGCACTGACTCTCGAGCCTGAAGCCAAAAACCTGTCCAAACCTAAAGCACTCTGAGATTTCTGAGGATCTCTGAGTCTCTGAGTCTCTGAGGTACTGACCCCTTCAGATCGCCGTCGTGACTCAATTGCTAGCTCCTGACTGAGACGACACCAACAATCGAATATATAATGGGAACAAAAACAACAGCGATTCAACATCAGTAAACCACCAGAAAACAACCAGAAAACCACCCACATTGGAAACTCATCCAAGTCTCCGTGTCAAGTCCAAGCATAAAACATGGTGACCTCAGTTCTCCAGGCGTGGCCTTAATAACGCCGTTGCCGCAATGGTGTCGCTCTGTGTCTAAGGACATGGCGTGTTGGCATCAGCTGGATCAACCCGGAGCATTGCAACTAGGCCATGGACCTTTAGAGACTCTGCCAACAACAGCTACCCTCTGGTAATTTAACATAGCCATGGAAAATCACCATTTTTAATGGGTAAATCCACTATAAATGGCCATTTTCAATAGCTATGTTAGTTTACCAGAGGGTAACAATGTTCTTCCATTTCCTTCCAGTTTCCAACTTCCCCTGTTCTCAGCAACGAGCCATGCCGAACTTAGATTCCAGCCCATACTGGAAATGCCATGCCAGGCATGAGCACCGAGACCTGTTTCAGCAAATTCTCCTCGATGAATGTTGCTTGAAGCTCTACCACCTGGCGATGGCTTCATCAAAATCGATACGAAACCATGGGCTTAGCGGCTTAGCCAGCAAAATATGAGGGCTTCAACCGTAGATCTTCACGAAATTTCATGAAATGTCAGGCAATGACTGCAAATACCTGACATCGTGGCAGCCAGAAATCCTACCTCAAAGTCATCAATGCTGTTCCTTAGTTCAAGCGCAACTGGACCATGGTGTGTCTCCCCCAAAATTGAAACAACAGTGTGCCGTTGGGCCATGGTCAACCCATGGTGCATTGTTTATGGTCATTTCACCGTGAAATTGCGACCCAGGAACATCGTGGGTATATAAATCCCTATTAAGAATGAGCATCCCCCAATATGGATTTATCCAATCCAACTTTTCACACTTTCACTATATGTACCCCTGTAAATCAGCCCCCTCTGGTGAATTGTCCTACTTATCTGAGCTCCATTATGCTGGGTGGACAGTAATTATATATATATATAATATATATATATAATATATATAATATATATATATATAATATATAATATATATAATATATATATAATATAAATAATTATTCCTACAGTATGGACTATAACAATCTTCAACCTGTTGGTATAAACCACCATATTAACCCATCAACCAAGGTATACCGGTATACCCCGCTGCTGAGCATCGGTTGAACCATGACACTTCGAGCCAGAGGAGCAGAGTGAGAAAAAACTTCGATCTGCTCTCCTTCTTCTAAGCCCAGGCATTCTGCGAAGGGTTTGGCCATCTGCATCACTCCTCTGGGTCGATATGGGTTTGGCCAGGGTTTGGGAAGAAGGAAAGTAGGGGGAAGGAAAATAGCAAAGAAAACAGGCTTGTTCAAAGAGTTGGGATAGCCATTGCAGGTTGATGTGGAAAATGATGGAAAATGATGGAAAATGATGGAAAATGATGATCACTCATGGGATTTGATGATTTGATCTTTGTTCCCAACCTGTTCAAACAAGACCCGCATCACAGCCATCAGTCCTGGAGAAAGGCACTGGTCCCCGATCCAGCCCACAAAAGCATCGTCTCTCCCCGTGCATTGCACGCGCAGGGCGCGGCAGAAGTGGCGCGTCTGCGTAAGCCCTGTCGCCTTGAAGATCTCGGTGGCGTCGCTGCTGTGGAGGGCTGCGTAGCAGCTGGATCTCTCACAGAACTCGACCAATAACTTCATTCAGCGACGACTTGGGATGTCAGGCCATGGCTCAAAAATCCACCATTTTTTGGTCGACAGATGTCGACGACGAGTCGACCAGAAAACCTTGGATTCAAAGGTTTGGAGCGTGGTACAGTCTTGTGGGAGTGTAGCTTTGTATGCTGTACGATGGTGTATGTGAGTGTAATTTAAAGATTTTTAAGCGGTATCAGGATCTAATAGGCATGAGACATGGTGATGGTTGAAATGTTGTGAATGAGTGCATTGGACAGCGAACCACTCGATCTACTGCAGCACCACCAAGAACAAGCACAGACCAACCACAGGACTTGCATGACCATGCATGACCTCAATTTCACAGCACACAAACAAGAGAATAACGCCAGCGCTCTGCACTTTTTGGGCAGGTCTCTGCAAGCCGAAAATCTGAAAATTTTGGTGTCATCTTGAGTCAACTGTACATATGTCCTACATTTAGGTTCACACGTGAAAGCTTAGAAGCCCATCTCAGGGCAAGCAACCTGGGTCAGTTTGAATAGTTGCAAAGGACAGAGAGTGTGCTTCACAGAATGTCTTGCCGCAAAGCACCTTTGTAAAAAACATCCAGGTACGAGTATGATCTGATAGTTCGGGCAAAGATTTACGTTGCCGTGAAGTTTGTTCCGTCTCTTATCGTCTCTTGGTAACTTGTGCCAGTCAGCAGCCACTCCTTTGATTCAACATTGACCGTGAAATTCAGGAGGTTTCCCTTGTACGGCATAGGCAAAGTTGGTACAGGCAGATTCTAAGACCCGCTCCTTCTGAATAGTCCCTTGACTCACCAGCAACTTCTTCAGGCTGTGGTATTTCTGCCGCATCGAATTCAATCAGAGGCTGCAGCTCAACAGGCAAAAACATGCAAAAACAAAACACTTGAAATCTGTACACAATAAACATGGATTCTCGGATGAAACCATGAAACCCTAACCCAGCCAAAAACCCAACAGATGGCTGCTTCCTCAGAAACATCATCTTCCAAACCTTATTTTAGGATTTCCGCGCGGTTTTTCCAGCAAAAATCAAGCGGCTCCAAAACGCACTCCTACCTCTGAGTACCTCTCCAACATGTCGTCGTGGAATTGGTGGTAGATCTGCCGGCAAATCGGTTTTTGGGAATCTGAGTTTGTCCAAAAATTGGGACACACCCAAAGCATCCCAAAACCAACTTATTTTGGAAATACAGATTTTTCCTATATATGAACAGAGTGCCTTTTTGGATCCTTTTAAATTGCCCCATTTCTGGACAGAATCTACCGCCGAAACACTGCGAAAACGGTTGCCTCTGCCTGATGAAATGGGAACTGGTTGGAGTCATAGACCTTGCTGTGGGGCACAATTCTTGAAGGGATGGGTTTTTTATTTATATTGAATATGGAAATGGACATATCCCAAATTCATATTGGGTTATACACCCAATTGTATAAGGGATTATAAGGGATATCCCCAATACAATATATATATATAGATACAACCTATTTATGGAATATCGGAATCTATCGGAATATCCCCAACAATCTAAGGAATGGGATTGCTGTCCATTCTAATGGGACTTGCGCTGATATGCTGTTAAGGTGAACTTGCACAGTTTCGACAAAGGCACAAGCACCGAACAGCTGGCGTGACTAGAAACTCTTCAGGGCACTAAAGGGTCTGAAGTATTCTGTTAGATTCTTTTTGACATAGAAAGAGAGAGAGAGAGAGATGATGCTTTGAAGCACAAAACAGTAGATTCCAATTTCAATGGTGAAACATGGTGAAACAAACTCCAATTTCCTTAAGAATGCATAATTTGTTCATCATTTGATCCAAGCACATGTTAAACACAGTTCAAAAAGCCACTCCTTTGGACCTGGTGAGCCGTCTGGTTCATTGCCTCGCCAAGAAACCCAGACCTTCTTCGTCCCAACAGTGTCTGCATCGTTGCCCTGGGGTGAGAAGGGCATGGTCGGGCAACATCTCTCCCTGGACTGGTATCACTATTCACTGGTATCAGGGGTGCAGGAGAATCTCCATATTTGGGTGGTAAACGTCCATTCTATCCCATTCAATACCGGTAAATTATTGTTCATGTACCCAAAAAACATCCAGATCATCCAGTGACAACTCTCAGATACTCTGTGATTTCCTGACCCGATGGCAGAAGCTTGCACTCTGCCTGACCACGCAGGAGCTCAAAGCGGCCAGCGTTGGAAGCTTCCACAGCTTTGAAAATGGGCCCATCCATGCCACCTGGTGAAGTTAAGGGTCTTGGATGGTATCCGTGGCACAAGTGGCTAGAACTTTGCAGAATTCGGGAAACTTGCAGGAAGCAACAAAAAGAAACTCTTTTCTGAGCAGACTGGTCAGCATTGAAAAATTGTCTATATTGAAGATTTAATTTGTAGTCATAATGTCGTTCAACCTTGAACAGAAGCTTGTGCAAAGAAGCAGCACTTTGGCTTTAGACGACTCATCACGGAACTACTCCAAATGCTGACCATAGACCAATGAGTTCCTTGACAGCTGCCGTTTGCCGGACGAGGGAGTGCTGTCACCGCTGGCGTTCGATGGGTGGTCGAGCCTCCCCTTCCAATATCATCCAATATCCATTCCGTCCATTCCGTCCATGTCGTTCTTAGTTTCATTCCGCCAAATTGGCCTTTTCCGAGAACATGATCCAGGCATCCTCAAAGTCTCGGCGCAACGCTTCGGCCTTTTGTAGCTCATCATGGGACAACAAAATCACCGCGACACCGGCACTCTTGATGGCCTTCACCAGCTCGAACCAGGTGCGCGACTCAAATTCATCGGGTGCATCCAGCACTTGAGCTTTGGCAGCTCCCAGCCACTTCCCTTCCAAGGCAGCACTGGCGCAGGCCTTGGCCACAACTTTGATCTGATCCCGGAAGTGGTTCACCGTGACTTCCTGAAGGACTTCGGTCTTGAGAATCTTTTGAAGATGTTCTTCAGCACGGCGTTCATCTTCTTCGCCCTGCCTTCGCCTCCTTTGTCGAAGATCCTCTGACTGGTCACTTGCGGAGGCAAGTTTGGAGTTCACTGCGGTCCAAATGTCGTTCCAGGCAAGCCATTTCAGGTCAGATGAGACCTCGCGCGGTAGGAGCTTCAATGGCATGGCTGGGCACAGGAGCTGTGGCTTCCAGATGTTTCCTCTATGAATTTGATTGAATTTGAACATCGCCTCTTCTTTAAATTGCCCTCCCCCAACAGTTTAACACAAGTAGTGAACCAACCCTTAAACCTGTTTCCAAATCTTCTTGCACACATTTGCTGCCTTCTACCTCGAGTATGTGGGGTCTTGCAATGTCTTGCAAGCAAGGGAGAGTTCACTTCCTCGACATTACCTTCAGCATTTCTCTGTCTGGAAAATTGTGTCTGGCCAAGACACTTTCAATATTACAATACAAATCCTACAGATCCTGTCATTCTGGGACAGTTGACCCCTCTTGGTTGACGAATCAGAAGGACTTCTTGCAGTATCTTGCAGTACTTTTGAGCACAAAAGGCTTCTAATTTTTGAGACACACCTCTAATTCGTAGGCAGAGGCAGCACTGATGGTGACCGCGTTGACAGTCAGTTGATATCCAACACTGATCCCATCCCTCTATGATTAAATATCAGCCCAGGGGCCCAGGGGCCCAGAACCCGGGTTTAGTATCGAATCGGTTTCTTTTAGATATGCTGCCCCAAGTCAGAAAAAAAAACTCATCGATTTTCCGATGACTTGGGGTATCCCAACTTTAGGTGAAAACCTCCATATGGCTATGGATCAATACCTATACATACCATTTTTAGGGGGATGAACATCCATTTACCAGCTATTTTGACCCATCCCCATATGGTGCTACTTAAAATGGTGATATGGTGCTATGGGCTGATGGGATTCCAGGGATGAACCTCGCCTGGGATGCCGATGGCAGATCTGTACTCGGTGCCTCGGTCCTGCGCAACGAGGAGTCGAAGAGCATTCGAGCAGAACACAGGCATTTCGCGGGCGTGTTTAGATATGTATAATTGTAAAATGTTCTATTATATATTATCTTATCTTATAGTATTATATATATATATAGTATGCGTATAGTATATGTATATATACTATTATATATACTATTATATATACTATTATATATACTATTATTTATTATATATATACTATTATATTTATACTATTATAGTTATACTACTATTATTATATATATATATACACCATAATATAATATATATATATATGCTATTATATTACATATCTACACTATTATATATATATACTATTATATACTGTATGTGTATTAAGTATATATATACACATTATATATTATACATATATGTTATATTATCAAGTGTGTGTAACTGTAAATGTATATTTTACTACATTTGTAACTGTGTACATAGATCCACACCTGCATGTAGCAAAAGAGAATTGGTGGCATATGGCAAAACACGACAAAATCATTCTCTGCTTCTCCTGGGGATCAGCACGGCCGAAAGGATATCTGGCAGCAGCATCAAAATACGCCTGGTCAAAGCCGTTTTTTGGGCTGATTTGCGATTCAAAATTGAGTGCCACAAGCATTTCATGTTGGATATTGTTGGATAAATCGTTGGATAGTTCTCCTAAAACCAAACACAACTGAGATTGAACTTCATGTGAGGTGGTCAGAAAAGTAGGCTTTAGTCCTGGGTCTGGTAGCTCAAGATTCAGCATTTGGATGGCCAGTCGCGGCATGTCGTGGCTATCCACCTTTGCAAAGTCAGCAACTTTCTCCTCAGGGACGCTCACGTTCACCACCTGCGGTCAGAAAAGATAGGACAGACATAGCCTATAGCTATTGAACATGGATGACAACAGGATTTTAAGGGATTTCACATAGCTATAGTTAGCTATTGAAAATATAGGATTTTACGTTTCTATCTTGATTCTTGGTGTATTATGATTATGCTGAGCAATGGCCGCACAACTTCTAATCCCACAAACGTATGGCCATCCATGGCCCCTCGCCTCAGTGTGCCCCATGCGGCCGTAGTCTGGTGCCATTGCCATGTTGTGGTAGCACACCTCACCCTTGCCACCAACCTGGAATGTTTTCGTCCAGAGGTGGGCAACCCAAGGCCATAAACCTATCATTTGGGATCATGCAGGAATGGTTTATACCACCATATACCACCCGTAAAAATGGTGATGTTGGGGGATGGTTTATTAATGTTTATTATGGATTGGGTTTACCACATTACAATGGGAATACATGGGAATACTATGCCACAGCCCCAAAAAATTAGTCCATGAGAAAGTTGGTTTTGGTTCTTTCCCATTGGAACATACGGGTACCTTAAACTTTAGCAACGCCTGCTGCCAGTCCTGCTAGACGCCTCATTTCCGCCGGCGTAGCCCGACAACGCTGAAACTTCAGCAGCTTGGCGAGAGAGGTCATTTGCCTCTCAAAGTTAAGGCAGTTCTGGTCGGTCTGGTATGGGTCAACCTTGGGTAGCCCAAGAACTAGAGTGGTACTAGTAGCTGTATTAGTTAAAATGATTTAAAATGGCTAACACCGAACAGAAGATCATAGAAGGTCTGTAGTTCAAAGCTGCAACGGCTGAAACCTGTGGGTTGGGGAAACTCAATTCTTGGCCCACATATGAAAATCCGAAGTTTGTGGAACTTCATGTTCGGAAACCAGCGATTCAGGCAAGGACAGGAGAATCTACTGTCATGGTCTTTCAGAGCCGACTCAGTTGGTCAATGGGGTGTTTACATGAGATTCCCCCAGCAGGGCTATTGAACATATTGAACACTGCCCAAATGAAAGGACGACGGGGTCTGCAAATTGCGCACCTCCTGCTTAACCACCTCGTGCTGGACGTGCCAGAAGCAGCCCTGGGTCGGTTCTTCAGCTGCTTGGCTGATTGGAAATGGATCACCTTGGGGCCTCTGGGTTATCACCCCAAAATAGCTGGGATTTATGGATGTTCGTCCCCCTTTAACTATGGGATTTCATGGGATTTCATCCATGCCCATTTTTGCTCTTCCACCACACCAGCCCATCTTTCAAGACAGGCGACAGCTGACCTGTGACCCCACACCTGTCCCATGTAGATGTTTACATTGGACTGTGCCGAAGCAGCCCGTGGGGAGGAAACAACTGCAAGAAAGACAGCTGCTGTTGCCAGCAAAGTACCTTGGCCAAGAGCAACAAGACCGAAAGGGGGGTACCCATAAATGAAGGTTTCCTAAGTCATGGGCATACCCCCAAATCATCCACTTTTGTCTGGATTTTCCATGCCATCCTCCACAGCGTCCATGGCGCACGTGCCCAATTTGGCAGTCCAGAGCTCCCCGCCTCTTGCGCGGAGAATTCCGCGCCTTGGCTTGGGGCGGGCCGCAACATCGCTTCTATTGATCTTCATTAGTTTAAGCAGCACAAGGCGAAGTTCGCATTTCACGGTTTTCGGTAGTGAATTACACATGGCTATAGAAAATCATCGCCATCTTTTTAATAGGTCAATTATCACTGTAAATGGTCATTTTCCATAGCATTTTGGGTTGGCCCAGACAGTCTCCCATCGATCAGCCAGCTACCTCGCAGCTGAGGGATCTCAGGGATGGAAGCCGACTCTGAGGCCTTGGTGGAATTTCTGTGGAAATCTGAAAATCAGCTTGGCCAAATTTTGCCAATATACCCCGAACATATCCCATGGCTAATTTATGCAAATTTACTGGGAAAAATGATGATCGACATTTTCTTAACGAGCAAATTTGGGTTTCCCGGAAATGTTCAAACAAACTAACAGTTTCCTTTGTGAAGCATTGAAACAGCGCCCTGCAAATCCCAGTGGCGGTAGCGGCGCTTAACCTGTGGCTCTCTGTTGAGATGCCCTTGGTGACAGCTGTCCAAGCCTGAGTGGGTCGAAAATTGGAAGAGCTATGGAAAATCACAATTTTCAATAGGTCAATCATCAAACTAAACGGGCAATTTTCCACGAAAAAATATTAAATTACCAGAAGGTACAGAATGGGTTTGGTACCTGGGAATTTGTGGGGAAAACCCAGAAATCCATGGATTCAGAACCCCATTTTTTCCATGAACATGGCCAAAACTAGGGTGTAGCATATCATAGCATCTGCCATTTTCAGGAAGACATTGGAATGCTTTGTCAAGTCTACAAAATTTCCAGGCCGCAACCCTCTGGACATCACCAGAATCCAAGCCGCAGCGCACTGAGAAGGTCCTGGGCCTCTTGCGACTGCTCCCGGCAGCAGGAGGAGGACCAGCTTTTGGCACATCATCCTGCGACAGGTCCAGTGGCAGGAATGGACACTGATTATGGAGGACGACGGTTGCTTTGCCATCTGGTTTGATTTTACAATTATGATTATATATATATAGAGTTACATCTACAATAAATAGTTACAAAAATATAGTTGATATAGCTGGTATGGCTCAAACAGATTCCAATGGTATTTTCATGGACTTGACCAATGGAACCACAAAATTGGCGATCAAATTGGCCATGGGTCCTGAAGGTCCCAGATCGGTCAGCTGATGCCGTGCAGGCTTGGGCCGGGCTCAGCTGTGATGTGTGTGATGGGTCAAGCTTCGAGACTCACAAAAGATGCTGCTGTTTCAAAACATATGCAACATATGCCAGTATCTGCCGATTCTGTGACATCCTAACCCACAACACTAAAGGGAAGTCATATTCAGACCATCATCTCTTGGGTTAAAAGAACATTGCCACAATCAGAGCCTGATGATTTGAAAGGCTTGATGCTCGACGTAATCCTGGCTCGCCTTTACCACTGGCAAGCAAGTTATACAGTCAGGACCTGCATTTCGCCCCAAGCAACAGCTTCATGAAGCTGTTCCATCTTTTGTCCATGCATACTTTGTCAGCCAGTTGTCAAGCAAGCAGTTGAGCTTCTGCATTAAACTGAGCATTTGTAACAGCCAATTCAGCACCACCAATGGCCCTTCCAACATCCGAGCTTTGTTCATCCGGCTCCAGTTGACATCCTGCCGCTGCCATGGCGGCCATGGGCACCGTGGGCACAGTAGGCACCAGCGGAGCTTCCATGCGAAGGCGATCCTGCACTCGCAGCGCTTGGAGGGTGGCCCGCAACGACTCCACCGATGGAAGACCAGTGCCCGCAGTGTCCGCAGCCTCCGGGGCTTCTTTCGCCTCACCATTGTGACCATTGTGACTGAGATCGAGAAAGACCCCTTTCCAGCCATCTGCCATGTCGTTTTCATCTTTCCGTCGGAAAGCTGACAGAATATAGGCCTCCTCCAGATCTGCCTGAATTCTGAGCACGGGTTCTTCTCTTAGGTCTTTGTTTCTTATATTTTCTTATACAAGAGAACGAAAACTGCAAACTTTGTAAAATAATCTATATAAACTCATCACAATCATCTAGAATCTATCTTTGGGGATCTTTCAGGGTTTGACATGAAGTTAGACAAAGCAAATGGTATCATCAATGACAGTTTGTATATGATGGAATGAATGTCCAGCCTCGTAGTTTTGTTTCAAGATGGTTGGAGGAGGCTCTGGGAGAAACTGACTGGGTGCAGCTTTGTGCACATCCTGAGAAGCACCCAAGTTCCAAGATGAAGGCTGGATGCAATTCGTGTTGCTTTGGAACAATGTCAACTCGAACAAAGTGCACAAAACTTTGCGTCATCCTCTTCTTCTCCGTGGTTACGCCATTAGTTTGTATTCCCTACAAGTATGTTTGCTGCTTAAATTATCTATGACATTCTATTCAATTCTATTATACCAAAAAAAACAAATCATGTTTTTGTATCTCTTAATAATTTGTTCATCTCACCATGTCTTGTGTTTAATGACAGCTCCTCGGAGACTCGAGCAGATCTTGCAGAGCTCCCGATGCTCCCGCTCGCCGTTTCGAGCTCGCCAGTGGCATTTTCGCACCCTTGGATGATCGGAACACCACGGTCCTGCCGAAGGTTGGCTACATCTCATTGGCGAACATAGTGAACATGATGAACATGAAACACCAAACAAAACAAGCAGCTCAGCTTGCTCAGCATGCTCAGCATGCTCAGCAGCCCCCGTCTCCCAGGCCTTCAGAGGTCCAGAATCCATGTGTCTTTGGTCTGCCACATTGATGTTTTGAGAAGGTCTGCAGGGTCTGTAGAGCCTCAGAATTCATCAAGATTCCACATTGAACGCTGCATGCTGCAAGTGACTGGGCAGCCCTGCCGTGGACATGGGGAAAGTCTGGGATCCTTTACCTGGCAGGAACTGACACACAGAAGCAACAATCAAGTCCACGAGTTCGTCCTTCCGTTTCGCCGGGAAACCTCTCAGGTTTAAGTGGTCCAAAGTCTTGGACCAAGCAACGTTGTGGCCATTTTGGGTTGCATGTTTATGTATACCTTTCTGTTGTTCCCTGGCTTTTGGAGCACATTTTGGTAGGTGAAATCCTCATAAATTTCAAGTTTCAACCCAGTTGCAGACATGCTCTGGAAAGGAGATCTGGGACGTGCCACCACTCGCTCTTTGACCTGATCCACAATCCTCTGGATCTGGGGTCATCAAGTGCCCAACTTTTCCGAAAAGATAAACACATCAACTCATTCGATGACATGTCGGGAAAACACAGTTCTCATCAATTCTTTACATCCTCAAAAGGTAAAAAATGGTCAATGCAAACCCACTCCAAAGCTTTCCACTGGTTCAATGGACACCTCTCTGCTTGGTGAACATGAGCTGGGCCGGTTCCAAGTGGTTGAACATGTGTACCTGTGCTGACCCTGATTCAACCAATGGGGGGGGCGAAACCAAAACAAAACACACAAGTTGAATCGCAAAATTGGAGGCTCAGCGATCCCACTTTCAGGTTTTGAGCTTGGGAACGAATACGATTGAGATGCAACTGGTCTGAAGGATATTCCCGGCGACATCGTTGGTCGAAAGGATATTCCCGGAGACATCGGCGTTCTGAAGGATGTTGCAGGCGACATCGTTGGCGATGCAGGATATGCTGTGGAATAGGTTTGCTGAACCTCAGAAACATCGAACTTTTCAACGACTTTCAGTTTCTCCGAAAATGTTCGGAAAGAAACCAACCTCCTACCAGTATCTTATAATATTTTATATATATGTTGTTCATCATCATTTCCCCATTCAAATTAGCTGGGGACATCCAATTTTGTTGGACTTTAAGTCCGTTCCCGCTCCGAGAAACTGGTGAACTCGGCGACATGGATCTTGCTCGTTTCACCACGACGGGAACGATGGCACTTTGGATGGGGCCCGCTGTGCTCTGACCTGGCGACCTCGGAACCATCGGTTGTAGTCCTCCAAGCTGTACTGTTGAGAGCTTCGCCAAAGACCCCCGGTTGTTTGGCATGAACCTTGCCGCAAAGGCTAGTTCGAAATTGGGGTGCCGAAATTGGGGTACGTTATTTTCAAACAAAGCCAGAAGAACCATAGTGAGCCATCACCCTGCCAACAGCAAAGATCAGCAAAGTCAAATCTGATGTTCTTTAATGATAGAATAGCAGAAGACAAAACTACCGACTGAAGTTATGGCACTATCTGAACCCAAATGACCCTTTTACATCCTTTGCGACTTAAGAGCGGTCGGGTCGTTGCAGTGGATGGCAGCATCACTGGTGCTCCAACTGAATAGTGTGTTGGGATCGGCGAAGGTGATCGACTGAGTGTGTCAGATCCTCGGCATGGATGGAGGTTTCCAAAGTCATGGAGGTATCCCCCGGCCCCAGTTCTCATCCAAGGAAAATGGATGACCATGACTTCGTATTGAAACCCATGGTGACGACTAGGGATCCCCCATGACATAAGAAGCCGCCGGATGTCCAGTTGGGCTTCACAGCTTCGGCTGTTTCTCAAATTTTGGACCTCCATTGCCATGGAGCCCCCCAAAACCATCAAAAGCCATGAGTTCACTTTGTTTGTTTCCTCCTCTTTTCAGGAAAATCAAACATTTTGAATCATTTTGATATGCATGATATATATATAATAATATATAAACTATACTATATATATAATATATAAAATAAAATAACATATAAATAACATAATATATATTATAAATGAAATATAATATATATATCGTACAAATATTATATAATTTATAACATATATATAATGAAATATATAATATAATTTATATCTAATTTAATGTATTTATATAGTATAATGTATGTATATA